>JACKZZ010000888.1_pt1 | contig 44178 bp, 14 predicted proteins | sample 8027871 | NCBI WGS metagenome assembly JACKZZ01 (sample SAMN15724774, study PRJNA655200) | protist metagenome | isolation source: fluorescence activated cell sorting (FACS) single amplified genomes of... | place: USA: West Boothbay Harbor, Gulf of Maine | collected 2000-07-19
GCCTAAACCTAAATGCATTTCTGAGTGAGCCACCAATAGGATCCATTAGAGGATTCCCCAAATCCGATATTCAATTCTCAACACACGATTCTCCGTTTCCTAATCCTTTTCGTTTTGAAAAGGCAGAAAAGGCAGAAAAGGCACCACCTGCTAAAGCATTGACAGATATCTTTGTGGCTCCTCCTGAGCCTCCTTCTCTAACAACTCAATTGAATGATATATTTAGTTGTGCTATTTGTCTAAGTACATGCGTTGATCCTTGTACAGCTACTTGCGGTACGCACAACTTTTGTATAAAACATTTACAGGAATGGGTACGGAAGAATGCTAAAAAAGAAGGTGGGCCGAAATGCCCATGTTGTCGAGTGAGTATTCAAAAGACACCGGAAGATTGTAAGATTAATATAGCAATTCGAGACGCCATTACAGCCATCGAGATTTCGAAGGCTTCTAATACCATTAATTCCGCAAGACCCTCGAGGCGAGAAAAGTATACTCAATTTAAGAAAGGTGATAAATTAGGATTCATTTCATTCAATTCAGGAAGTGGTACTGCGTTTGCACCTGCCACCGGGGCCGCTTTCCCCTCCTTTGGGCACCTCCCCCCCCCTTCTGCTGGTGACTCAACCGTAGTGGAAGGTGATGCCTGGGGTGCCAAGAAGAAAGAAGAGAGCCCTAAACCCACCACTAGATTCTCATCAGCAGCATCTACAGATACTTTCTTCGCACCTTTCGCCGGAGGTTCTACGCCTGCTCCTGCTAGTAATGTAAATCAGTTTGCTTCTTCTCCTGCTGCTAGTGACAGTGGTGTGTTCCATTGTCTTCCAAGAGCCGGTACATTCCAGGGGTTAGATCCTGGCAGTTGTAAAACAGAAGAAGATAAAGAAGAAACGATTCTATTGTGTATAAATATAGACTGTGAAAGATATCCGCCCGATTGGGACTTTGAAAAAGATACCAAAGAGACGTATGAGGGCGGGCAGTGGCAAAAGTGTACCATATGTGATGGATATTTCAATGATGATGGACTTGGCGATATATTATTTATTGAAGAAGAACCAAATAACCAACGTGCCGGTTGCGATTTATGTGGTAAAAGCAAAAATATTGTTCAAATGAAAGGAACAGGACAATATATATGCGAAGCCGCTTGTGACGAAGTAAGTAGTGAAAGTGACTAGTGCTAGTGCTTATGCTAGTGCTAGTGCTTGTGGTATTAAAGGGGTTTGATAAATAAGTTTTGAATTAAAATCATTTGAATTAATCTTTAAAAGAAAAAAGAAAAGATAAACAATAGTAATAATTACTTCCTCCCGGCCATTCATCTGTCTGAGGTAAAAAATAACGGTTTTAAAATTTTGAAATTAAATTAAATCTACTTCTTCCTCATCAGAACTAGAGATGAGCATATCAGAAATGATATCTTTAGTGGCTAAGAAGTAAAAAAAAGAGAGATATGTCTCTTCTTTTCGGTGACAAATATCCTTCTTTTTATTCTGGTCTGATGTTGACGAACAAATGGGGCTCTATTTGGATATTTTTTTAAAGATTTGAATAAAAAGTTCATCTAAAAATTGATACTTCGAAGTAAATAAAAAATATAACTAGTCTTTATTCCTTTCTTTGAAGTCGTTGTTGAATTTCCCCCTTCTCTTCTTCTTTGGTGCCTTGGCATTAGCCTTCATGTATAACTCACCTGCAACACACTCGAGGGATTCTGATATCTCCAACCCGCTTCGGAGGTGATATAACACAGTTGGGACATTACTGGCCATACCATCACTATCTCCACTACCACCACTACTACTACTGCTACTACTACTACCACTGCCCAGTAGAGCAGAGCACTGATGTGTAGCCCTCCTCTCCACAGCATCCTTATGGTTAGACTTTAAAGCAGAGGAGGAGCCTGATGACGCAAAAGATGATATCCTCTGAAATATCGAGAAGAAACTTGAAGATTTTTCATTTGCTTCATTGTAAGAGGAGGGAATATTATTAGAAATTTCCGAAGAAACAGTCTGATGAGATGCATTTTCTAGTGATTTCTTGATAGTCTTACAGAACCCTTCTGTACTCATAGATCGAGCAATATCTTCAAGTATAAGTCTAGACGGCGGGACTATGATTGTGGTCATGAAGTTATGTAATAGGTATCGTTTCACTGATTGTAAATCCGAAGGGCAAGTAGCTCCAAATGCCATAGCATTTGCTGGACATACATCTGCTTCTAGTACTACTGATGCCCCCTTGCTAGGTGTGTATAGAGAGGAATGGACTGGAATAGGCTTTACTGGTGTATCAGTACAACCATCGAATACTTTCGAACGACACGACTTCTGGAGCCAGGTTTTGTATGACTTTAACCACGGTTCTATCTCTCGAGTAGTAAGGACAGTGATAGAATTCGGTCTTAAGAGGAGTGTTTCAACGAGTAGATTTGGCATAGGAAGGTCATTTAAAGCCTCTAGTGATTGAGTTATCTTATTGAAAAGTCGAATACCCGTTCCTCTCTTCTCATCCCCCTGCACCCCCTGCTCCCTACTCTGTTTCATTTTATATCCCCCGTCCCATTCCATTATCCGAAATAGGTGGTGGCCGCTCACCCAGTGCCCACTGGCGACTCCCCACCGCTGTAACATACGAGAAAGGGAGGTAGTACCGGTTTTTGATAAGCCTGCTCCAATTATCATTGGATGACCACCATCAGCAGCTCCCGATCGGGATTGAAGTGACTGTTTTGATTGTTTTGTTGTATTGTAACAATCAAACGATGACACAGCTAGTGTAGTTATTAAAGGATCTCTATATACTTCATCACTACTTTCGAGGAGAGTAATAAGACCTTCTTTAATCAGTGACCAAAATAAATCTTGAGCTTCTTCAACAGTATTGATCCCCTGTAATCGAGATGCATAGGAAGCAGCAGCGCCATCAGCACTATTGGCTTTGTTAACTAATATCTCAGGCTCAGGCTTGGCCCCATTAGCACTAGCCTCACTCTGAGGGTCAGGACCTTGGTATAGCTTGCCAGAGGTGCCATGCGTGCAATATGGACCACCCAATGGTAGTAACTTGCATAACTTCTCCATCCCTTCTCCAGTAAAAGCATCGACAACCAGTACTTTATTAGGATCACGAAATAGCATTCGTGCCATAATATTCCTGTAGTGATACTGCTTTAATAGTTGAAAGTCGCTAGGACAATTAACGCCAAATGCTGACATCCACTCCGGGTCTATCCATGCCCGCTTAGTATTCAACCTTATGCTACTAAGAAGAAATTTATCGGAACATACTAGACGACGCTTCTCCTTGGCTTTGGTGAGAAATCTCTTTGGCTCTGCTACTACTATCACGCCAGGTGCTGATGGGAAAACAGTCAAATATTCCACTAAAAATTCGAACCCCCCATCATCTATATGGACAGTAGGGCCATTCTTAAGAGAGGAAGAAGAGGAAGTTGAAGATTTGAGTACATCTTTAATCAATGATGAATCTTGAGCTAGTTCCCATAATGATGGCCTCTGCACTACATTCAACCCCTTTGCTGCCAATTTGAACCAGTTTATGCCTGCTAGTGGCATTCCACCGGCTAATAACATATCATTACCTCTTCTATCACGCATACCAGCATTTGGAAGGAGTGATTGGAGTTCAAGGGATGTATTCGATGAAAGCCACTCATTCCAGAACAATTCTCCCGTTTTTGGAGGATCTATGCTCCCCACTGTTAGAATAAGGCAAGCACTAACCAAAAAGACTAACAGCACTATCATGGAGTGCAAGCAAACTTTGGCAAACTTTCTTCCTATTTTTTGGGAAACCGGGTTCCCCAGCCGTGGTAAAAAAGTAAAAATAATATTTTTTGAAATTTTAATTCATGTGCTTAGTTTGACCTATTCTGATTAAGATGGATCTTCTAGACTTGCTTGCTAAAAAGGAAGCAGAGATCAGTGAGAGAAAAGCTGAGGAGAAACGCCTTGCGTTGGCTGGATTAGGCCCAGATGGTAAGCCAAAGAAAGATCCATCTATGGAGCAAGGTTGGCTACAAAATGCTGATGCGAAAGAACAACGTGGGATAATGATTGAACTCACTGATAATAAAGTGAAAAGGGTTGATAAAACCCGCTTGGTTTGGGCTGCGAATTCTTCCTTTAAAGGTGGTAAATGGGGTGCTCCTATGCCTGCTCGTATCTGTGATGTATCTGAGGTTGCTGGAGAAGCTCACATCATCTTTCCTATTCTCAGTAATGAGATTATTGTGGAATTCTTTGGCATGCCTTCTAACAATACATATTACTGGCGTTTCATGAAGATACCAAAAGAAGCTACTTACGCTTACAATAAATTCCCAAAATCAAGTAAATTAAAACAACGTAGACTTGGGTTCGGCAGTGCATCTCCTTCTCCAAATGCATCCCAATCGCAAGGATGTAGTAGTTCAGAGTCATCACAGACGACTAATATCTCAGGTGATGAGAAATATTGGGATTCCGATGGTATTTGTAGTATGGAAGAAACGTTGATTTCAAAGTTTAATAAAACAGAAGGAAGCCGTATTCACAGACACGTTTTAAAGATTGCAAACGCCTTTCTTGAATTGTCACTCCTTCCAGATGCGCTCTCAAGTATAGTACCTGGTGAAGTTAGTGCGGATTATCAAGACATTGATGTAGGTTCATCGGGCAAAGACATAGACTTATCGGCATATGCTCGCTCTGATTCAGTTAAGACAACTGAACCTCTTGCTGCTGGTGACACGATTGAGTATACAGATAAGACCTTTTTACATGATATCACATCTAAAATATTTGAAATTAAAGCCAATGATGCAACCACGCCTCTGATCTTGGGCTCAGGTGATGTCATATTTATGGATGATGTAGTAAAGAAATTAAATGTGAATAGCAAGGGTGAGGTAATTCCTAATTCTGGGACAAGAAGAAGATTGAAAGAATATGAACTAGTCGTAAGTAAACTGGATGAAAGAGCTTTAAAAGATACTTCCTTATATAAGATAAGAAAAGCAGCAGAACTCGGTAACAAGAACGTCGAAAAAAAGACCGGCTTCCATTTAAATTCTAAGAAGCAAAAAACTTCAAGGGACACGACTCCTGTGAAAGGAGCAGAAGAAAACAACTCACAAGACTGTTGAATTAGGGGGGACTGACACGGTCCCTAAAATCTTATTTTTATTGTTTATGTTTTGGAATTCCAATCTTTGGTGTTTCGTATTTTTTCGAGTGATATTGTCCTTCATTAATAATCTTCCAAAAACAAATTAAGATTTATGTACGAAGTAATTAAAAATATTAAAAAATCTTCTACAATACAGCAAGCAACTACATAAAATATATGATCCAAAACAAATAAATAGAAACGATGTTTTGAAATAAACCAAATATGAGTGTCTTTAAGAATTTATTTTTACATAAATTCTAGTGGGGCGTCGTATTCGTCAGGCATGCGCTCGAGTGCAGCCTCTGAAATCTGAATTTCACCTGCCGACCAGTCCCAGTATGGTACTGCCCAATGAGGATCTCTCTCTTGATCTTCATTAAATACTCTTAAACGTGAAACACCTGGGATCGACAGTGGTAAATATAACTCTTTTGCGTCCTCCGCAATATCGGAACATTCTAAACCAAATCGAGACACATACCGCCAAACTGAGAGATTTTTAGAAAAATCCAGCCATGAATAAAGAGAGATGTCAATCGCAGTCCCTCCTCCATTTACCAATTCAAAGTATTCAAGATGCTTTCTTTCTTCATCACTTGGCTCTAATCGTTTCTTTTCTGTTGTTCTCACCATATCGATGATGTATGGTGAGGGCAAGCAGCCATGTAGCCATAAGCCACGTAGAGACGTAAATACAATATGCGTTGAAGGAAAGAATGCACCGGCAGTATTACGCCTTAACCCTGCACCAGCATCTCTACCACTCCCCGCTAATGACCGCTCTCTTGCATATAAACGTATCATTTCTGACCAAAGGAACTCTATTTCTAGGGCAAGGTCGTCACCTTCAGCTACCCCGACTTCAAGATACAATACTTGGTCAAGAAATGAAGGTTTTTCCATCTCTTCGTTTTTTATTGTAAACTCGATCAAATTGTTAAAAATGTAAAGAAGCGTCATATGACTGTCAGTCAGAAGACGAATATCAGTGACACTAGGGAAAGTTGTCGCCAGATCAATACGAATAAATAAGATCCAGATGACACAATGGATATCAAATCCCTCATCACCGTTCTGCTCTGATTCTTCAAACCATAAATCGTATAACGATTTACGCTTAATATCATCTTCTTCATATTCATCATCATTAACCCAACGGGAAAAAAAAACAACCCTTTCATGGACCTCAAGATCCTGCATTTGATTAACCAGGATTTGATTTATTAATTCACCAAGATCAAGAGTCTTTAAAGACGGCCAGATACCTAAGCCTCCGATGCGTTGCCTTTCCGGGTAATAATCACAATCAGGATTATAACAACCTTCAATTTTCAGTGCAAAGGCGTCTGTAAAACCCCTACCACACAGATGGGTCAACGCAGGGCATCTTATAGGCAATTCTGTAATAATACGTTCATATTTACATACTAATCTCTCTGAAACATCTATATCTCTCCTTTCTAGTCTAGAAATCGTTTGAGATGGTGTAGTTGGTAGCAAACTCATTACTATCTCTTTAATATGGACACAAGAACGTCCCGGTTGCGTACCATCGCCAATCAAATACACTCGGAATTCATCTAAGAATGTCAAGTTACACTCATGGAGAACACCAAGCCACCATCTAGAGCTAACAAGACCAGGCATCACTTCAGCATGTTCTACTTCAGTTGAATCTTCTTGGTTGAATGTTAAATGAAAACGGAGTAGATTCGTAAAGACCCCTCGTCGCATAGCTTTTGATAATAGTGGTAAAAGAAGCGGTACGAGCTCGATTTGAGCACTTATTGATAAATGCTCCAAGCACAAATGAACATCTTGAATTATGCAATTACCACTAAGTAGCCATGCGGCGAGAATATTCATCGTATCTCTTGATGTTGATCGATTTGTGGCTGAAGAAGAGTCAGACATGTCATCTAAGCCTATTCCTTTCGGAATTATTGAACTATCTAGATATAAAACTGAGAGACTTGAAGCCATAATTTTAAACAAACTTTTAGAAGTCATACCAAGAGACACAATATCCGTGATACTACCTACATAGGACAAAACATACTTGAAGGAGTCTCCGTCAATATCCAATAGTGTAGTGGGCATGATTCCCTTCGTGAATAAAGTTAATAGGCTTTAATTAAGAATGAAAAATGAGAAAGCAGTGGTTTCCATGGGTTTCCAGCAAAATATCAACATGGATAAGGTTTTTTTCGATGTTGGTTTGCAGGTTGTTGTTTCCTGGGTTTTTCTCGTTTGTTGGTTTGTTTCCTATTCAATGTTAAAATGTATGTATGTCTAAATAAAAATATATTGGGCCTCAATTTGCAATTCAGCAGTAATCTATTGCCATATAATTCAAATTCCGATGCTTTTTTTCCTCGGATAAAATATTTAGAGTTTGCAAGTCAGTGCTTCTCAGCAACTTATCATCCTATGCCCATAATAACATGAATTTGGGACATAGTTGCATGCATGATAGAAAGTAAAGTTGCGTGAAAGACTCAAATAAAATACATATGTATTGTTATTGTTTTGTTTCTCATAGTCGTCATCTTCCAATCTTGCAAATCATCGTGCACTTAAAGTAAATCAATCAACAACTTTTCTTACAAATGAAGCGATTTTTTTCTTCAAACCTTGTAACTTTGTCTCCTCTCGTGTATGTACGCTACCAATCTTCATCGATACTCATTTCACTGACGTCACTGATGCAATCCCAGAATGCATCATCATGTTCAGATTCAGATTCGCCACCATCAGTACTTTCACCATCATTACCACTGACTACACACCCGCCATCCAAGCCATCATCCTTCTCACCATCAATTTCCATATGTGCTACTGGAGACTCTTCCATGATAGCAGCTAGATGAGTTGGGACAGCTAATCCAGAGCCAGAGGAACCGAGCGAGGAAGCGCTGACAATGGAATATTCAGATGCTAATGAAGTTACAGCAGAATCAGCACTGAATGCGAGACTTGTCGGGATAGGACTAGCAGCTACACTTTCGATGATTGTTGTAGAACTTTCCTTTTCCGGTTTAGGTGCTTCTGGCTTCCTAGCATGAATTAATACATGTTGTTTGACGAACCTTTCATATCGTTCTTGATCTTGTGTAAGCATATTAGCAGCCTCGCCATTGAGAGGACTCAAAGGGTTAGGATAAGTTAGTAACTGAGGCATGAATATGTCAAAGACATTTACCAGATCAAACATTGGTGTCCAAGTCTGGTTTATTACATCTAAACATACAGATCCGCTCATTTCATCTACATTAGGATGATAAATTCGATTTACAAACCCAATTGAAGGAGATTTAATAGGGTAATCCTTTGGTAATCGGACATTCACTTTCCACAAACCCTCACTGTAAGCAGTGTTGTCAGGACCATGGAAATGAACGACAAATTCTCTCATATTCGCATCATCTGTAATTTCGACCTATAAAACGTAAAGAAAAAGGAAAATAAATCAAAGAGTTAGAATCTACAAATCGCACTGAGGAACATCAAGGGAAATTTCTCTTACCTCATACTTCCGGCTTAAGCGCCGGAGGTCAGAAGAAGCTCGTTTGTTCATTTTCTCTGCTCAACTTAAAAATCTCGCTGCGAGAATTTTGAGAATTTTAAAACCGTGGTTCCAGGAGAAATGGCTAACCCGCACTTTGATTGGCGAATCAGCTATCGAAGTGTTGTTTGTTGATTATGGATCACATCATGCCTATATATAATCAAGCTATGGAGTTCGCGGTTGAGAACCCTAAAACCACAGGTCTAGCTATAGTGATGCTTGGTCCGTGGGTAATCGCAGTTTTCTTTGCTTTGATTCGTGGACGAAAATATCCTGAGAAAAGCTTCAAAAACAATTTAATAAATGTATGCTTATCACCTATGCGTTTCTTTGGCTTGAGTGTATACAAGCAAGGTGCATTGACAGTTACCAATGCTAGAGACTATGCCATTAAGAAGTGTAATGGATTGAATGATTGGGGAGAAGGAAGCACTTTATTGGAGTACTACGAAAGAATGATGACCAGTAACTTTCATAAGAAACAGAATTTCACAAATCTTGGTTATATCTCAGCTCGTATCGAATTGAACCTTACATTTGTTCGCAAGCTTAAAACTGTGCAATATTTGAAGGATGTTCCTTCTATTAAAGACATCCCGGTTCCAGCTCCAGTGTTTGTGATGGGATTACCGAGAACTGGAACTACTCACCTACATAGGCTATTATCTCTAGATCCCAAGAGACGCGCACCTATTACCTGGGAACTACTTAATCCTGTCCCTACTGTGAAGCCTGAGGCTGGTAAGAAGGATTTCGACAAGGAAGCCATGCAACTAGATCTTGATAAAAGAAAGAAATTCATCCAAAAACTTGTAAAACAAAGACAAAGCATGGGTGATAACGCATTAAAGAACATTCATACTATTGCTTATGATCTACCTGAAGAGTGCTTACTAGCTATTACAGACGAGATGCCATTGTTAACTCAGTTCTTGTATACTGATTACATGAATATTGAAACATTTCTTGCTCTAGATTCGACTCAAATGTATTCGTGGTACAAGAAACAATTACAGCTTTTATCGTATCAAATTGGTGAATCTGAATCTCCTCGCGGTTGGATGTTAAAATGCCCTGTTCATTTATTCTATATTAAAATTATTGGTAAGATTTTCCCTGATGCTAAGATTGTTTGGACTCATAGGCATCCCAATAAGGCCGTGCCCTCCCTATGTTCTTTAATTAAAGCAATGCATCAATTGTATTTCGAGACAGATGGTCGTGATGACAAGATCATGGGTAATAACATTAAGAAAGTAAGCTGTGATCTCCTACGTCAAGCTCCCATTGATATTGAGGAATCTGGTCTAGATTGCGGTCATGTTAAATTTACTGAGTTGATGAAAGATCCCGTAACAGTTGTCAAGAAATTGTACAAAGATTTCCAGTGGGAGTACACTGATGAGTATGATAAAATTTTGAATCAATATCTCGAAGATGACGCGAAGTTGCGACAGCATATTGGTCATTCGTATTCCGCTAAAGAGTATGGTATTGATGAGAAGGAGCTCAATGAAGGCGGATTTGCAGAGTACACAAAGAGATTTTGCTAGATAATTTATTACTTCAGTATATAAATTTATCAATTGGTTTTAGTTTTGATTTCGAATAATTTTCTGTAGTTTGTAAACTGATAAAAAAGGAGAAAACAGTATTATCTTTGTTGTTTTATTTATAACTTTATAAATCTTACTTTGATACGGAGAAATAATTCATCATGTACAAGAAGAAGTAGAAGTAGTAAAAGTTCTCTTATTCAGAGGGAGCAGCAGCTACATCTTTTTCTTTACCATCTTCGATCGCTTTTACACCACTATCTGCAGCAGCAGCACCACCACCAAAATCACACCTCATGGCGTATGCATCCTCGCCATCTGCATAATAACTCTTCTCAATATCATTGATTTTATAGCCTAGGGTCACAGAATATAGGTGATATGCTGCCATATTCGAATATCTAACGTGTAAGCTGCAGTATTTCGCTCCAAATGCTTCTTCCATGCGCGCTTGAGCTCTTTTCATTAACATTGTAGCAATTCCACATTTCCGATGTGTACGGAGGACAGCTAGAGAAGTAATATGGCCATGTTTGATTCCTTTCGAATTGTCTTCATCACCTGCATCATCTTCCATCTTTGCAAGTACATAACCTACAATGCGCCCTTTATGGTCTTCAGCTACATGTAAAAGCTGAGGCCACGAAAGGATATGGTAGAGATAGTATTTAAGTGCATAATTCTCAGGTAAACACCAAAGGTTCGAGTTTTGCATGTTAACTAAGTCCTCTGCAGTGGCTTCACGAATGCATACCATGTTACTGAGCTCTCTTAAAACCTCGTTAATGACAAAAATAGCACCTGATATTCCCCCCAAAACAAACCCGGTGATACAACTGAAAATGCTCCCGGACCTGATGAATGGCGAATGATCAAGACTTCAAGACTCAAGAATCAAGAAGAAGCTCAAGCTTCTCTCTGTTGCGACTTGCTTTCAGATTCGATGCATTGGATAGGAGCGACGAGGCTTTTTGTTTTTTACTCGATATGGATGGGAGGGGCTGTGAGTTTTCCTATAGCTTTAGGTTTACTCTATTGGAATATAAATTGGCCTCTATATATCCTTTTAGCTTATTATGGTTTAACACTCCTATTGTATTCGAATCCTCCCCGTTTGCGTAATCTCAAGCCTTGGTTTCGACTAGTGGATGATAAGCCATACTGTAATAGTCAGAAGGTAGTATATGATTCCGGAGCTAAACCTCCTTCACCAAAGTCAAAGAACCTACTATGTGTCTCTCCGCATGGCATACTCACCCTAGGTTTCGCTATGTTAGTTTCAACAGAGGAATGGGATCTCACTGACAGTAAATGGCTGATTGCTGATGTTTTGTTTTATTTGCCCTTTGTGAAGGAGTGGATGCAATGGAATGACTTGCATGGATGCTGCAAAGAGAATATGGTCAAATTCATGGAACAAGGAGAAAACTTGGCGCTTATTCCTGGAGGTTTCCAGGAAGCTACAAAATATAAGCATGGAGTCAATGAATTACACATCAAGGATCGTAAAGGGTTCATGAAATATGCATTGAAATATGGTTATAATGTACAGCCCTCTTATGTATTCGGGGAAACTTTGACATATTGGACCATTTCTTTTAAATATTTCGAAAAATTCATGCTTTGGCTCAATACATGGAATATCCCAACAACAGTATTCTTCGGGAAATTTCCTTTTATATTCATGCCAAATAATGATATTGACGTTACTGTATGTGTCGGAAAGCCTTTCAAATGCCCTCATGTTCCTGATATTGATAGTAAACCTGAACTCATCGATAAATACCACGGGATTTATATCGACGAAATTAAGAAACTATTCGACAGAAATAAGCATAAATATCTTCCAGCAAACAGCTCAATGGAGCTGCTTATCAGCTAACCAACCAACCAAATCAATCAACCCATTCTATACATCTATTTATATACGGTAGAGACTCATAGCACTAAGTATTACTTTGTGCACAATAGTTAGTTTCAGTTTAGCGTATCTGAACTGAAATAATATTTTTTTAATATTTTTTATACATTTAAAAATTACTACCCGTTAAAAAAATAACTGATTATTCTACCTTCCCATCTCTAGTAAGCACCATTATACATATGTGTGCAGCACTATTAAACTACCCCAGTATAAGTATCTTCTTCAATAAGAAATAGATCACAATCTCATCCATTATATATTACTTTTTTTGCCAATCTCGCTCATTCAATTCATCATATGCTCCTTCATACACATCTGGATCTGGGAGTGCAGAAGATGAAAACCATGACGCCATACTAAGTTCATACTGTCGGTTTCGAGTCCTCAGAGAAACTAACCATATTATTAGTAGTATTTGACGACAAGGCTAGGGCAGGGGCAATAAAGTACGAAGGGGATCCCTCGCCCTCCAAGTCACCGTCCATATCGCTAGAAACGTCAATACTAACTAATCGCGTCGCTTGTGGTCGTGCCTTCCTACTACTACCACTACCACTACCACTACCACTAGGCGGGCTCATTTTCTCGCCTTCAATTGCAGCTCCTACTGAACACGTGCCAGTACTACTATCAATACCAGCACCTTCTCCAGTACCGGTGTGAGTGTCCACTAAAGCAAAAGGGTTATTAAACCCCCCGAAAACACTTGCTAAAGGGCTTTTTCTATTGAATGTCTTACTAGCACTAGCACTAGTAGTAGTAGTAGTAGTAGTAGTAGCTGTAGTTGACCCCCACGAGCTCATGCGTTCAAAAGGTGACCATTTCTGTGATGTATCCAACTCAGACCCAGACCCAGGGCTCTCATGATTAATGAGTTCTGCCATTAAACGTGAATGAGTAGCATAAAATTCACTACTAGTCTTAGGAGATGGGGCGTATCTAGATGGACTGGAAGGATTCGAGTCGGAGGGACTGTCTTTAGACGCACCACGACTAGTAAAGCGCTGTATAGCATTACCCATAGCAGATTGCATCTTTGCCAGTTTGCCTGGTTTGCTTTCAATTGGCGATGCATGACTTTCGTAAGAATCTATACTATGATTACTTTTGAGACTAGTTCTAATCGGTATTTTGAACCCAGCACCCAAATGAGGAAGCTCAATTCGTTCCTTATACAATTCAAAGCTCAATTTACCTGAATACAGCTCCTCTTTTGCATGATGCATGCCTTGGATTCTAGTAAATTCACGCTGTTGATCAGCCTCAGTGATTGCAGCATTCGAGTCACTGGGACCTTGAAAAGGCCCAAAAAAACTTTGTGGTCTACTCATTTCTTCGAGTTCACTCTCTTGCTGCTCAACAAAGCTTTTCACTTGACTTATCCTCTTGTGTGCATTGACAGTTTCGTCAACAAATTCAGCAAAATGTGGATATCCACGAGAAGCTTCTCCCCCTTCGCGTTTATCCTTTTGCACGACCCATTCCTCTTCTTCTAAGTCTTTTATGATTTTAGATCTTGAGAAGATACTCCTGGGTGCATTATCCATGTTATAATCATCAATACCAAATTCAAAGGGGCCAATATTGATCATTTTATCCGCATCATGCTCCCAGTTTTCATCCGCTTTACATCGAATTGATAAGATTTCATCGAAATTCTCAAGAACAACCTGTAAACAATTATAAATGCGTTGAAGTTTCTCCGATTCGGCTTCCGATGACATCAGAACAAAGCGATTGGGATTTTTAGAACTAGATTTCCCATTTTCATCTTTGCGGGATAAAATCACATTAGTACCACCACCCAGCTCAGGAGGTCTAAGTTCATTAAATAAAGACTTGAAGCATTCTTCTACAGTTTCAACTCCGGAGCTCAAATCTCGTGTAAAATTCAAAACAACCACACGTCTTGAGGTGATGACAATGATGTGATGTTTCGTGAACTTTCGCCTTGATGCAAAACTCACTTCTTTTTCGATTGATTCTACAAAAATGACAAACTCGACAAGAATTCTTTTCTGCGGCAGGTCGCGCTCGACATCGTCTTCATCCTTTTCTGCACTTTGGACCTTTTTAATACCAGTTTCTGGATCTCCAAAAATAGATTTTCGTATCCAACTCATCTGATGTTTCACACCATCCTTGATAGAATTTGCACGTGGCCCCATAAAAGGTGCTTTCTTGCCACTTTTCGGGTCCTGAGGAGCAACCTCTTCATCATCACTATCATCAACACTATCTTCATCTGTGTATACCTCCATACCTTCCTCATCACCACCAAGAATATGTACTCTAGCCTTAGTTCCTCTCTTGATAGCACTTTCCCCGAAAGATCTCTCCATACTAAATGCCAGTAACCTGCCATCAGGGCCGTAGGTATTGGGTAGAGTTCCACGGCGCTCAGTGTGTCCACTATCAGGTTTTGTTAGTGTATCTATACCCACCCTCGCACTCTCAGCGGAATGAGCAAGCATATCAAGTATACCAACCATAGGCTTAACGGCAACACCAAATACACCACCAATAGTACCAATTATAACACCTTTTAAACCTCGTTTCTTAAAACCATTGACAGGTTCGCGAATAATACCGACAACTCCGCATAAAATACCATTCGCAATGTCTTTAAATGGTCTTAAAAGGCTGGCTTTTGCACCTACAGGCATAGCTTTCAATACCTCGCGATTCTTACGAAATGTGCTATCACCCAGGAAGGACGCCATACTGTCGCCCATGCCGCTAGCGATAGTCTTAGCAGTAGAAAATGTACCATCAGCAGTGTTCGAGACAAGACTCAATGCACCCTTTACCACTCCTCTACCAATCTTACCCAACTCAGTGGGGGTTTTCAAGATAGCATTAGCAGGTTCATAGAATAGATCCGTGACACCAGTTCCAAGAGAACTCAAAAGTCCCACTGGATTACCGACAAGATCAAGGGACCCCATTATCATATACAACTGTCGAAGGATGCTATTAAAGTAGTGATCCCTTATAGTCCATTGGATCTCAGTTACAGTTTTAAACATGTAATTCTTCTGAATCTCATTTAAACGGATAGGAGCATCGGTGATATTACTAGTGGCAGTCAAAGCGACCTCTCCAATATGACGTAATAACATACTAAAGCTGTCTCTGACACCATAGGTACTTTCTACTGACGCTGATGAAGTATCACCACTTGTCATAATAACAGATATATTCACTTTAATTGGAGCAATTCTAAAGTAATCGACGTAAAGATTGTCACTGCGTCCACTCTTTTTCGTGGAATCAGCCGCACCGGTACCACCACCAGATCGTTCCTTACTCTTACTACCACCGCCACTAGGTACAGGGGAAGATGGCACTACATCACTTGGCTCTGTTTCTTGCATAGATGACGCAGAAACTGATCTTGATGATGGCACTGTTCCATTAGAGGCAATAGAAGCAATGGAATGAGACGATTCAACAACATGCTGGTTAGCCAAACTCGATTCCGATATGCACTGCCGTTCACCAAAGAAAGCCTTTCGATCTTCAATTACCCAGTTATGTTGACTATTTGTCGACTGCTGGGCTATTTCGCTATTATCACTAGCTGTCATGATTGCAGTCCAGTCTACTACCAGTTGCCATATAACAGTAACAAATCGTTGCTCTATACGAAGATCAAGAGCTTGGATGATAACTTCAACAATATCATAAGAGTCTAATTGTTCGTGACTAGTAGATTTATTCTTTTTCACTTGGACTCGAATCACTGGTTGCTCGTACTCAGCTCTTGTTGGTGATAATATAATAGGAACATTCGACTTTGGAAGAAGGTTCTGAAGTTGAATATGCCATACCTGTAAAACACTTTCGGCAATATCAGCCGTTTCACAATGCCTCAAGTCAGTATCCGATATACTCAAGTGTAATACATCACGAACATTCACAGAATCTACAACCGTTACACGCAATTCAGGTAGACAAAATCGGCAATAAAACCCATTCGAATTTATCGCTTTTGGGATATTTAAAATTGGCATTTTGGGTACCCACTTGATAGCGAGTCGAATGCAGCCACATGATGGATCATTCTCAAAAGTATCAGGATCTTTCATCTCACAATACTGAGGAGGGGCGAATACACCACAATCGCCACTGAATGCTTGTTTATGTAGATACAAAGGAAACCACATATCGTACACCTCTTTCTGGGCACATATCACAGATAGGAGATGGAGCACCTGTAGATCAATGCGTCCAATTTCAGTACTATTAGGAAAACCTTCGGACTTAACGCACACGGAGATAGCACCTTTGATGTTAAATGTATTTACCTCGATATTCTTAGTCGCTGAAAACTGAGTACCATCACTAGTACGGGACTCTGTAGTGACGTCAGTAATAGTACCTGGTGGCAGACCAGGTTGGTCAATTCCCCAATTTGACGTGCTAGTCGGTGGCACACTGAAGGTACTCTGAGTCGAACTCCCGTACTTAATGGACACGTAACGACGCGACTTTGACTCAGGCAGGTATAGCGCTTGCATAGGCGTAATCACTATAGTCCCGCTAGTATTATACAGTACATTGAGTAGTCGTGCAGTCTCTGCGTTGAAAAATGACTGACATGCTTCATTAGACCTCTTCCATACCTTCTCCCTTCTTAATACATTGACATCATGTACACGCTTATGCCCAGATGCACCACTGTGAGGAGGACGAGGGGTATTGGTATTTAAATCCACGCTAAGGGCAAAAGAAGATTGTTTCCGGTGCTTCGGCTTGGATTCTAATAAGAGTTTTTCTTTTTCCTTGTTATCAAGGTAAAGATTCAAGGTTAGACCTACTTCAAGTGGGCTGGCACCACCAAGACGTTGCTCAGTGCTTATCGATGCAGTGGCAGCCATAGCAGCAGCCATCATATCAGGTGATGCACTACTCAAACGCCTCCTAACCACATTTTCTACATTAACAACTTCTTTCATAGTAGCAGTTGAATCGCTTGCAAGTTGGGTTTGCCCTCTCACCAATGACGACGTTGTACCTCTTGATACATGATCGTCAGTGGTGGTACTGTCACGCTTTGTCGCCTTGTGAATCTCATTGTTCATTGTTGCAGTTTGTCGAACAACATATGACTTCATTTCATTCATTCTACGATTAAGCGTAGAAATAAATGCATCAACAACATTGGGGCGCGTATAAACCCAACGAACACGTAAGCGCACAGAGCCAAGGTGTGAATCAACGCCCTGTGTGAAGGATGACCGAAGAGGAAACCAACCTTCGATTTCTTGCTCACCTTTGACATCCTTTGATACGAATTTAATGTCAGTAATACCTAAGGTGCGTGAATAGAGGCCTAATACACCTTTATATTTCAATTTTACTCGAATTAAATATGACCGTGGGTCTTGAACGGCATTTTCAGGAACTGAGAAAATAAAACGTTGAGACTCCCAAACAGGATCAACAGTTTGTTGGCAAATATCAGTAGTAACCTTACGCCTATATTTATTGAATTCCCACCTCCCTCGTACGTCACCAAAGTCTGTATGGACTTTCTTCAATCGCGCTGTACAATAGATATCTTCCCCTCTGCCTTCTATATAGGGTTTGAGATCTCTCGCTTCTAGTATATCTAAAACGAGTTGATTCGGACCAGTAATTGAAGAACCAAGCAAGGAATTAAATGAACCATGTGGGGGTAATTGGGTATCAAACGACTGCTCAATGCTCGTTTCCAACTCCTCTTGCGACAATTTCAAATTAGAAGTCGCATTACTAATTTTCTTGTTTATGGTACTATATAGCTCTGCGTCCGTCATACCATCATCAGGTGCGGAGTTCTCTACGCAACATGACTGAGGAGATATCATAGGAGAGATCGAATAAACGCCTTCTTCGTCGCCTTCGTCTGATGACACTACATTAGGCTGGTTATCTAGAGGCAGATGATCATCTAAAGAACATGTCTTCGAAAAAGAACATACATATCGACCCAAATCCTCTAATTCCTTCATTTGACGGGTAGCGAAACCCATACAATACTGTAACTCAGGAACTATTGAGTCCTCTGGAGGCAATATAGATAAGGTGCGAGTAGGACCTTCTGATGTAATCACAACTTTCAAATCAATGCCGCCATCAAATTTGGGGAAATCTGACTTGTGGCCGATTTTATCAAACTCAATCTCTAGTGCATCGGTGTTTTTATTGGAATCAGATGAAACACCACCATAACAATTCATCGATTTCACACTTGACCATATATTACCATCATTGCTTTGTTCATCAGAAGAACCTTCAGGACAAAGTACATTTCTTCCTAGTCTAATCAACATGGTATGAATGTCAGTTGGATCGTCCCATATATACTCACACGAGGTACTAGGCAGTAATGATCGCCAACGCGATGCTTCGTCAGTCTTTTGCTTGAAGAATATAACAAAACATGAAGAAGTGTTTTCAATTCGATATTCCGGCTGAGCTGACTGCTCCAAGGCTCCACAAGTAACGAACATAGTAGGACCAACAGGCTGTACACCCAAACGAATAGGAGCCTGCTCATGCTCATGCATCTCCTCTTGGTTAGTCGGGACTGTAGATACATTTACTTTACCCTGGGCCTTGGCTTGAAGTCGAATTAATCGCATTTTTTCTTCATATGTTCTAAGTTTCAAAGTGCACTTCTCTTCACCCCCGGCGCCGGTAAGACAATTTTTGAGATCTATCATGGATTCTTCGAATGTTTGGCCATCATAGCGACGTCCATTGATTTCAATCAACACATCACCGACCTGCATGTCAGTTACACCAGCTTTTTTATCTTTATTGATATTCTTAATGACAATATCCTCAAGATTCCAACTTGTCTCAAAAAGCACCCCTAGTTTCTCTTCCTTGGAGAGTACAGGGATTTCGACGTAGTACTCAGCCATATGTCTAGTAGCAACATGCTTATGAGTATTAAGGTCAATAACTTTCCTTAGACGCATTCGATAACTACACAATCCGTGGATTTCAAGGGCTGGGAACATATGCCAGGGCCCTTTCACACAAACGTTAATCTTTTCAACACCGAATTTGTGAGGATAGGAAAAAAGTTTAATTTTATTGGCACTGACGTAAATACGTTCCGTTTTCTTACCACCTTCTTCAATAAAGCCTCCTAACGGTTGCTTAATTTGAATCGAACACGACAAATTGTTTACAAAGACAAGACCAGGTGTAAATCGAACAATCTTAGTATACTTTGCCAATTTACCAGGTGGAACAGAAACTCGAACACCAACTTTATGGATCCCACTCTCCAATACACCACCTTCTCTAAGACCATAATGCTTAATTGTGACAGTTTGATCAACAGCTACACCATCAATGCTTAGAGGTCGGCTCCAGTCGGAATCATCCAATTGCATTTGGACCTTTGACTTGCCAAGAATAGAATTCGTCTCTCTGAAATTAAATAAAGCAGCCATGTAACACATGTCATCAAAATCTAAATCACCTTCTAAAAGATCATTTAAAGGTGAATCAGGAGAGAATTCAGGTGCTTTTTTGAAATGCAAGGGTCCCTCCTTCCCGAGATAAATAGTTCGATCTGTTTCCTCTTGCGCTCTACCCATAGGCAGTGCAGCAGATGGTGCATTCGGCTGTACTTGGGAGGTTGACTTAGTTGCTGGAGATGACGATGACGCCTTATGTGAAGGAATATCAAATAAAACGCCATCTAATCTACGCGATCCGTCTAGTTGCGCACTAACACTACCAGCAGGTAAATCTACTCTTCCATCCTGGCGCATACGGATAGCATATTGGGTAGTATTAATTACCCAATATGGACAAAATACTACAAGATGGCGATTCCCACCCTTACCGCGAGAATTTTCGACATTTAAGACCAAATCTTGGCCAGCAGAGTCAGTAAGTAGGCACGTCTGAGTCTTAACTTCCTCCTTAATACGATGTTTCTTCTCGTTTTGATCCAATAAACCAGCCATAAAAGACGCTGGTTTCATGACAGGCTTGTGAACAACAACACCTTCTGTGGACTTACAGAATCGTAAATTGATATACAAAACAAGTGGATCATCAAGACTAACAGTGTGTATATGAGTATTCATACCTGGTGCGATATATGACCGCCATAGGCACCTGTCGTCGGTAGCATGCCGTAGCTCGAAATGACCACCGAAAGGAAGCATATTCTCAAGACGTAAAGGTGGATGAATAAGAATAGTGTAAGCAATAGGATTGCTTACATGCTGTTGCTGTTGATGATGTTGTCCATCCTTCAGTTCAGACTCTGCTGTTTCGACAACTTCGATAACGTATCTAAAGTGAGGCAGTTTAATAGATACTGTCTGTTTCTGACCTCCGGCTAAAGAACCAGACCGTCTCCTAGCGAGTGGTCGCTTAGAACTGGTATCACTACGGCGTTGACGCCTTGATGCTTCTACTGGACATGATAGAATTGAATGAAAACACTTATCGGAATGAGATTTTGAATCACCTAGCCGGTGGATCTTATTTTCAACTAGATCCATCAATGATATAGGGGCTATACAATAATTTACACTAGTTGGTACCAAGAACTGATGCGTACTTCCCATCTCCTGCTCTAATTGCTTAACTGCACCACCCTCTTCATCTGATAAATTTACATTGGGACGGACCCACAGAAAACCCATATTCCGCCCACGACGATGGCGCTCATCTTCAACTAGCATGCTTTGTCGTAATAATATGATAGGTACATGGAAACTTTCGCCACGTGGAATAGAAGTGGCTGAATCGCTTGAATAACCTTTATTGACATCAGTTGCATCGAGAGCCTCATGATTCATGAACACATCAATAATATGATTAGTCTCGTTTTTGATAGTAAATGGAGATCTTAGTTTCAACACACGACCACCGTTGAAAGGTAACACTTCACTAACAAGAGATAATGCATTCAAAACTCGCTGAGACTCGTGGTATTTAGATGGATTTAGCAGACCAAGCACTGATTCTAATGGATAGAATCGAAGACCTAGGGCTTCAGCTTGTACATTAGATAACCAATTATGACCTGCAACTTGCACTGCTACATGCTGTCCTCCTCCTTGCCTGTTTAAGCTATGAACATCTTGGTCGAAAGCCTTTTCAACAATACGTCTGTTTTTAATGGATGTCACCGAAGCTGTAAAATTAAGCAAACTGCGTTTTCCAGAGTCTAAATATTGAATTCCATGCCCTTCATCTTCATCTTGCAAATATCGTATAGGCTGTCCAGTTTCATTCAAGATACTGAATCCAACGCGTACACCAGGTTCTAGTACAGGTGCGATACTATGACTAACTTTATTAGTAAACCCTCGCTTAAACTGGGTGGGGGTTGGCATTTCGTGCGAACCTGTTCTTTTTACTTGTATATTGGCCATTGCAGCCGATCCTATTAAAGCGACGAAGCTATTCTTCCTCGTGGTACTTTGTAGAGGTGTATTAGCTACAGTGGCTGAAGTTGAAAACACGTCTCCTGTTGTATGTTTAACAGTACTATCAGGCTCAAGATAAACTGATGAAGGGTGGACTACTACTTCTGCTGCTTCTTCAGCTTCTTCATGAATTGTCGATGACATTTGTAACTCACGAAGCATTTCATGAATTGTGAATAGTAACCGTCCTGTCAAATTGATATGAATTGGGGATAGTGAGTTCAGAGTCACACTAGTACCATCCTTATGATCAAAACAATACATGCCTATTAGTACGATAGGCTCAGTCAAGGGTTCCCAGCATTTTAATGTGTGGTTAAAAAAATCAGCCCATAAATGCACCTGTGCCATCACTTTCGTATCTGTAATTATTGCACTTTCTTCTATACTAGGTTTGGTCTGTATGGTAGACCTATATGCGCCATTTTCTTCATCGTTTTCAAACACTTCACTTGCCATCTTATTTAACGAATTGCCAAAAGAACTAGAATGACTTGCAGATCGTGACATCCTGCCATCAAAGGACTTGTCGTCATCAGTATGACAAACTTTGTTACCAGAATCAGATACAAGCTCCACATTTTCTAAAAAGAGTTGAAGAAACGGAAGATGCAACCCAAGTACATGGTCCGCCAGTAGGATACGAAGAGCATCAAGTTTAACCATCATAAAAGTAGTTTTTTCTTCTACCTTTGGTGGTTCTTCTTCATCAACAGCAAAGCCGCGACTTAAAGCAATTCGCTCATTCTCTTCCTTTAAAGCCACTTCAGGCCAAGTTAGAAATCCCATAATTATATCCACAATACCAAGCACATCTTCCACAGAACTTACAATAGAACCACCGCGACGAAGGAGTCGTAAAGGCTGGAATAAAGGTAAAATGACCTTTGTATGTGTGTGTCCACTTATAGAGGGTTGAAGACTGATGGCTGAAGGGGGATGAGGAGCTATAGGGTAGGCATTAAATGATGAAGTTGGGCGTTTGTTAACAGGAACCAGGTCATGATGAGTTTTCTCACTGAAAATATCTAATAAAACGTCTGTATGACGGTCAATGTGATCTTCAAATGATGCATAAATGATATTTAAATCACTTCCAATAGTGCGACCATATTTATCAGACCCTTTTGCAAATGGTCGTAGTACTGGTACCTTCATCCCACGCAATACAATCTCGAGATTCTTATGAATATCAAACTTCTCTCGCATAACGATGGCAGCATCATGTATACGTAGCTCTATACGATAACCCAATTCAGAGTCCATTAATTGTCGATAATATAACCCTGATGAACTTTCGATGATCAGCGCTTTATCCTTTTCTCGTAATGCTTCATGGGGAACACAAACACATGGTTTATTCACAAAAACGCGTACATCCATACCGCCATATGGATCATTTGGCAAATCATCAATAAAAGGCTTCTGAACATTACCGTATCTTGGATCTTGGAAATAAAGAGCAAAATAATTCACCAATAACTGAATCATTTGCAAATCCTTCGTACACAAATCGACATGTGTGGCACCTAAGGTAAGAGTGGCCCAATTAGACTTCACACAAAAGATATAAGTGAGCTTAAGAGGTACATCAACAACATTAGGGTTTACCGCATCGTTAGCGGTGAGAGTGACACCGTAGGTCGTATCTCCATAGCCTTGCAAGCGTTTATAGCGTCCAGTATGCTGTAGGCCATTTTGATTGAAGGATACATCGGGTATACCCGCTTTCAGTATGTATCTATATAGAATATGCCTAGGAGTTCTCCTATCAACTACAGTCGCGTTACCAACACATACACCAACTCGCATGATATCATCACCATTAGGAAATGCACAGCCATCGATAGCGACACAAGCTCTATCAAGACTTACTCGACAAATTTCAACACTATTAAAGCCATGCCGTGTCGTTTGTTGTACTTTACTACCATATGTGTGTATATCATGACGTAAGTAAACAATAGCGTCTGGTTCAACATGGAAATAATCAAGATCCATCCTTGCTTCCACAGTAATGTTCGATAAAAGCAAATAAAAAAACATTTTTGCATCGATTTTAGCAAGATGATCTGTGTATTCTTTAGTACCATATTTAGGTACATGGGAATACGACCCTTCTTTGGTGTGCTTATGATGGTGGTGGCCATCTTTCAAACCAAGTCCTTCAGTACTGATAGTAGCACCATCCAAAGAATCATTGCTGTTCGCACGACTCCTATTCTTGCTCTTAAATTGGGAGCTATTAGCGTTGAGAGTAGAAGAACTGAGATCGGGATCTTTATCAATTGATCGGAAAAATTGAGTAGGCTCAAGAATATTATCAAAATATACCGATTTTATCAGATAAAATTCGGACATCGTGACATCTAAATGCAGCTTCGTGAAGTGATCTGGATCTCCAATAAAAGTAGACTGGGGGGTCCCTTCTACACTCATATCATAATCTATCACAATCAATAAATTTAGAGGTACAGGATTTGATCTTCTCCACTCTTGTAATAAACTCGATTTGTCATGATTGCCTTGATGAGGATCAGGGGCATGAAACAGCTGTGGGTTATAGTACTGGTGTTGAATGTTATGATGTTGAGCTATCGGGCCTTTATCAACAGGATCACACATAAACCAAGGGAACGCATGAGCAGTACCTCTTACAGTGGACTTCTCACGTTGTTTCATGGCAATCATGCCCATCATTCGACCATCTTTAGTTGGCATTTCATGTGGTCCAAGCGTGACAAAAATATGAGTGCCCTGTAGAAGGAAATTCATTCGATTATAAAGACCCTTTGGAGGACTAAGAATAGGGTCAGAGTCCGCTTCATCACCATGCAAACCAAGAGTATCTTGCTGGAATTGTTTCAGAGATACGGCACCAATTCGTGTTGAAGTTGGAGTTTTCTGTATAGTGGTATGCCTTTTATTACCAGTACTCTGTCGCCGTCCCGGTTTCTGATACGCATCATCAATATTATCACTATCCACGTTAGAAACCATCCACTGATTCGTCTTATAGTCAAAATAAACATGTGATTCATCTGAAGGGAGTTCCATGGCGACTTTTGGAGCACTATCTACCCAAGACTCAGTAACTTGATCATTACCCACATAACCGCTTTGGACTGTAACAGCTGCAATATCATTGGATGTTGAATTTCGAGGCAAAAAGGCAATCAGATCTTTAATAGATACACTCCACAAAAATAGATTATCCTGTGTGTTCTTTGAAGATTCATCGTTTGCAGGTGTCGCGATGAAAGGTAGTCTGGATTCGAAAGTTATTGATTTGCGACGCGATTCCGATGCGCGACGCTCCGCCTTCTCAATTTGAACAGTAGTATTAAAGTCACTACCGTCACTATCAAAACTAAATTCAGAATCAGATGATTCACTTTCACTTAAAGTTTGAAAGCTCTGCTCATCTAGGTCTTGACTAACATCATCAGATTCGTATAACTCTGCCGTAGATCCAGCGGCACCTGATGCTGAAGGATTTGCAATGCCTCTGTCATCTTCATTTTTATCACTTACAATCTTGAAAACTTCCCCTAACGGATCCATAGTTCTAGCACTAAAAAATTCAGTTAATTCGCCAATAAATCGCATCAGGACAAGAGCTCGAAGACCTACAACATCAATTTGACACGACTGCTGCTGTTTAGGATCATGCATTGGAGCGTCCAATGTAAAACAACTGTTAGCACCAATTTGATCTTTTTTAGGTAATGTGATGACACAAACAGGGTTATGAGACTTTTTATCCTTCTTTAAAGGATTATTCATCCCAACTGAAAAGGTAAATGACTTCTTTTTACGCAAAATTGAAGAAGACGCCGCAGTAAGCTTCTCTTTAGTCCATAAAATGCGTTGATATCTGACTTCGGCGAACGATAAATCAAACATTTCCAATGCCCCAATCGTAATTTGCATACCATTAGACGTAGTTTGTTCGACTTTAATCGCCTGTGTAATAACCTCCGTAAGTAAACGATCCTCATAGGCACAAGCCAATGCGACGCTTACTAGGTTAATCGACACCTCCATATCATCCGTTGGGGGGGTAGCGGGAGCTTGAGTCGTAGGACGTACTGGTGTTGCTGGTGCTGGTGCAAATGTATCACTTCCAGGAGAATCTCGCCCATTTTTATATAGATGGTCATCTCCACGATCCATATCATTCTCCGAGTTACGCCTAGTTCTGTGCGAACTACTAATCCTAACAGATTTAGCATAGTTAGTAACGTGTTGTATAACAGGCACGACCTCTTGCGCTTGCTTTAACAGCCCAGTGGGACTGATAAGAAGGTTTAGATGTCCACATATTACATTCAATTTGGTAAGACGTGATCTACCCTCAGCATTTGCGACGAATAACTCATTAAACTCCTTGCCTCCTTTGCCATAACTATACCCTTTATCAATACTTTCTAATTCAATCCTGACAGCTCTCGAATTAGATCCTATATGATGCCCATGTGATGTGGATGTGTCTTTCGAAGAACTTGCGACAGGGACAGGAGGGTGTGAACGATGCGGATGTGAGTGTTGGTTTGACTTTGAATAGGAGGAAAACCCTACAGTAGGCCCAGTCGACACGTGTAGGTGAGGAGACCCCTTCTGCGGTGAGTAACTCCCAGTCCCACTCTTGCTTCTATCCCTGAAACTACTCTTAAATAAACTCTTAGGGGCTTCCCATATATCAGTATGATGTTCAGCACCCCGCCACCTCAATATCGGGTAATATTCACTATCAGTAACTAAAATCTCGTCCGCTTCAAGAAACATCTCGTTATCGTAATAAGTTGAGTTCTGTACTAGTTCAATTCCTCTCACCTGGAAGGTCATAAGCGCCATTTCCCTGCCACGTGAATATTGAGTACAAAAAGTGAACAATGATCGTCGTCTACTCGACTGCTGTAAAGGAGAGTCCGAGTCGAAAGATAGTCTCGTTGCCACTGTAACGATAGTCTCAGTAACATCATTAATAATATCCAGAAAATGCTTCAAAATTGCATGATCTTCCGGCAATTCTTCAGATTCCCCTCTCTCCCTCTCTCCATTATCACTCAACAATCGCAATAAAGCGGCAACGTGCATAGGGCCATATCTACCACCAAGGCGTTCAATCGCTGTCTTAAAGTCGGTTAAAATAGCGACCGCTTCAGAAGCTTTAATACCAAGACTTCTTAGTCGTTGCAAGGTAAGCATAACCTCTACTCGAAAGGTACGACTACCAGGACCCCCTGTTATTAGACTAATACCCAACTTGCGTAAAAATGGCCCAACAATATTACCTACTTTTACATGATCATTAGAAAGCAACGTCACCTCTATTTCATCCATATGCAGTGCTAACTCTGAGAGAACTACACTAGAGAGCAGCGTAAGACGAGGGGGTTCATTTGATACAAGTGATGCACTTTTTTGTTCTCTATCTCTTGCTCTTGATGAAGGACTTTTTGGACTATATGTCGACGCTGATTGAGGAGATGAAGAAGGGTTGGCAAAAGGTTGATATAAATGGTCGTCAGAAGGGAATTTCCCACCAGAAGACTCCACATCACCATCATATTGCTGAGGAATCATATTAAGCATGTCTTCAGTAGCGTCAACAATGGCAATAAGATCACTAGTTGAGAAAGAAAGACTCAATTTACTACTCCAAACATCCAGTTTAATATTGGGAATTGTTGAATGTAATGGTAATAATGACTGCATGATCAATACCTCAAGATCCCAAGGAACATTAAAAATAGCATTAACTTGACCGTTTCCAATGTGAGCTAAGCTAATATTTTGAATATACAACGCATTCATTGCAGCAATCGGGTTATTGTGGTATTTATCAACAAAACTGCGTTGTCTTGCTCTGTGTAGCATGAGCTGACTCGACTGTTCACCAGCCTCATAGGCATGAAACAAACGAGAAGGATCCAAGAAATCTCCGCATTTGTATGTAATGCCACCAATATGAAGTAGCACTTTTTGTTGATTGCTATCATCTGCGGCTTTGGGGCTATCAGTATTAATATGCGGAACATCAATAGAAATGCCATCTAATGTAACATCTAGTGATAATTTCATTGTATAGTGAGATGCAGTAATATTACTCATATGACCTTGTACCTTCATACATGCAGCATGTACAGTCTTTGTCTTTTCGACACGGTCTAGAACATTCTTAAATGCCTTCGTAGTCATAAGTGAATTACCGATCACAGTTCTACTGATACGTTCAAGAACTAGTGTGACACCTACTAAGTTGTGAGGACGAAGAACAATATTGATAGAATCGACATAAAGATTCATAACAATACGATTCAACCAATATTCGGAATTGCTTGGATTCATTTCGATACCACTACTATTCGTTCCAGCTTCATCAGATTTTTGTGCAATTTCTAAAATATCCGATGATTTAATATTTCCGGTAATAGCTCGACGGACTCGTCCAGTCTCACTATCACCATCACCACCATCATAATCACCAAAATCATCAGATACACGGCCACAATTACCTATAAGATTACCGTCACTATCAAAAACCTTGATAGCAGCAACATCAAAATTAAATTCGGTTTGGTTTTTGATTCCCCCGAGATCAATATCTTTCACAATATTCACATTAGTATCATAAATTATTAATTGAATCAGTGATTTCATACCAGTTTCAGAGCTCCCAGATAAAAACTCACCAGGTGCGGAGTCAGAATGACCTACGCCTAAACCGAGACTATATTGGTCAGTATCCATCGATAATTTCGGCTTATTCTCCAATAATACAACAGCTACGCGATTCAATTTAATGTCAGCATTTATAGAAGTACCATCAAGTGGTGTTTCAGGCATATGATCAACATCGGCCCCATCATGTACAGCAGCACTAGCATAATGAACAAATGCTGCTTGAGGATGATCATATTCTTTCTCTTTATGTAACTTTCCATGAACTTTCATCACGCCTTGGACATAGTGCTCCGTCATAAGTTCCGAGATAGTTATTCCATTATTAGCTAGATTACTACTATGAGTGGCCGCAAGAGCATCTAATACTTCTAAGATTGAGAATCCTAATCGCAAAAGATCTTTTAGCGCCTCATGTCTCACGTAAATAAGTACTCCCTGTGTATGGAGCCTCTCCTGGTCATCTAGTACAACTAGTTCTTTGTGGGTAAGTGGTTGCAAACTTTCTAAACGATCACAGTGCTCAACAGGAAACTGCTCAGAGAGTGAAGCTCCTAATAACGAGCTTAAATCTCCTGGAACATGTGATCCTAGTTTTATAGCAGGGGCTGTACCTTTAGACCTTGAAGCTTTTGAAGGGGTGAAAAAATTCCGGATTAAGCGTACTGGTGTGGCTAGGATCCCTCCCTCTCCATCAGATGATTCATTTCCGTCATCACCATCTTCATCTTCTCTTTCATCTTCTGATGATGAAGAGGAAGACGAGGAGCTGACTCTAGCACCAGAGGTGGGTGGAGTCGCACCTCTCGATTTAGATTTAGGCGTAACATATCCTTTCCTACTGGTACTGCTACTAACAGCAGTGCCAGTACCAGTAGGAAGAGGAGAAGCATGATCATCGGTATCTTCATCACCACTGTCTTCTATACTAGACCCTCTCTTTTTCACCACAGCTGTATCTCTCACACGGCGCATATCCACAATCTTAGAACCGACAAGACGAGTATAGAGCTCAAGATACTTGATTTGCTCCCGAAATTGGAGTAGACCAGTGGAATACGAATGCATTGTGGTGTGATTCATGCCCTTAGCCTTACGCAACAATAATATAGTCACCGTAATTGCATATTTCCACCATTTACGATAGATTGTCACTGGTTTCATGAGGTGAGTCGTCCACGTAACGTGCCGCCGCCACCGAGAAGGGTCGGGGAAAGGTTTCCCTCTCTTCTTACAAGCGCGAAGAACATCTATTACAGCAAATACTGCGTATTTGAATAACTTTTTGAGGTTTCGATCTGACCTTTTAGGCCGAATACTAATGAACTCTTGCCATGTTTTTTCTTTCGTTGCATAAGTGACCGCTTCTGTGATGTTTACAATTTGATCCGATGTGGCAACTACTTCAATATTGGAGATACTTGCGTTGAGGTTCACAATATGATAAATCCTACATTCATCTCCTTTCGTATCAACATCTGCACGGAAATTACTTTCGTTACTATTTTCAAAAACTTGCACTGAAACTGTAGCGCTAAGCGGTGATAATACTGTTTTATGCTTATCAGTCGGAGTAGCATAGATTGAGAAATCAGAGCATTTATCAAGATTGTCAGTACAAAAACCTAGCCCTATACTAAACGTTGACAGATCGATGGATTTGGAGATAAACGGCATAGAACCTTTCATTTCAACTGCAGGCTCAGGAGCTACTGAAAAGTTCTTTAATTTTATAAATATCTTATGATGCTCGCCACTGCTCGTTGGCATCATTATAGTGACATTGACATTTTCAATGGTTACATCCAATTGGCCTAAAGCTTTAATGATATAATTCGTAACAAGCCTTGATATCCAAGTGTTTGGCTTAGGAGCAGGGTTCTTATCACCAAATCCTTTGATTGTATCCACAGCTAATATGCCCTTCTTCCGCCCTTCTTCTTTCATATAACGATCAAAGAGCGTTTCTGCTTCTTTCTCAGCATCATTAAACACAACAAGTCGGAAAACTAAATGGACTTCATCAATGTGGACAAATAACTTGCCTTGCATAAGCTTAGTCCATGGAACTCGTACTGATAGCTTCCTCATACTACCATACTCAAGACGTAACATTTGTCGAATACTTAAATCGATAGTTTGCGGCTTGATGAGAATGTTATTCAATACTACTTCGCCATTAAGTAGGCCTACATTCACTCCTCTACTATCTACAGGGGCTGGAGAAGACGAAGGTACTTTACTACTTGAGTCTGCACCATCACTTGATGCAGCCTGTTTTGCTGAAGGAATGTAGCAAAAAGGGGTAAGATACCCCTTTACTAAATCTTCCAAATAACTTTTTGCAGGGTTCATGACGTAATCGACTCTATGAACTCATTGAATGGACCTTTCTCACTATTCTAGGGAGATAATGCAATATAATTGCCATGGAACTCTGCTGGAAAAAACCGTGGTTTTGAGCAACAAAGAATTTAATCGACTAGGCTAATCGACCCTAGAGGCATTGAAAAGGATCATTTAGATATGTTAGGTTTAGATTGATAGAATAAAAATACGTACAATGGATTATTTTGGAGAAAGAAAAGTGACTCGTCCTCCTACAGCGTTGGAAATACCTGAGAGATTTGATCTCATGCTGCCATGTGAGACCATACTCTCTACAGCAGTAGAAGTAACTCTTGCACCAGATGGATCAGTTGACGATGAGCAAGAAGAAGGAAAGAGTAAGCCTGAGAATTTGATTGTTGATGCTAGTGCTGTTGGCGATAGAGGAGTAGAGAATTTAGTTGAAGATTTGCTGGCTCGAAAGAATTTTATATTTGGTCTCCGTGTGTCGGCTCCACGCATTACTAGCAGCAATATGGATCATATATGCTTGAAATTGCTACCTACAGGTGTTTTAAATTACTTAGTCGAGTTAGATTTATCCTATTTTTCACTTAGTCCCGCTTCGAGAGAAACTTTATATGATACAATAAATATCGTAAAGAGTGGGTATTGTCCCATTAAACGATTAATTCTATCACGAGCATCACTAGGTGTACATGGATGCATTGCTATCTTTACGAACCTTATTGGTAATGGTTTCTTGGAGGAGTTAATGATGAATGGCAATCGTTTTACTGACCAAGCGGTACCTGCCCTCGTTAAATTATTAGCCCATTCTCAGTCACGTATGAGATGTATTGGTATTGGTAGTAATGATATTACAGAAAGGGGTATGTCACTACTTGGACCAGCTTTAGCTAAGCATACCACTTTACAGGAGATATTAATCAGCGATAATCCTATAGGGGACGAGGGCGCGAATGCGTTATTTAAGAACTTAAGAGACAATACTATCGTGCAACGAGTGAATTTATGTCGTTGCAACCTAAAGAAATGCGAATGGGGCCCTAAATTGGGTGTAATGTTGGCAATGAAACATCTTATGGTAAGCCAGAATAATATTGACGATGAGGGATTTTTATCGTTATGCGATGGCCTTGCTCGATGTATTTGTTTAAGACATTTAGATATCGGATATAATCGATTTGGTGGCGAGGTTTGCAAGGTTCTTGGGCAAGTTCTTACATCAAATGTCGGTTTATTATCCTTAAACCTCACAGGAAATGCATTTCACGAAGAAGTTTGGAAATCTATAGCATTTGCACTTGCTGCTAATACTACTTTAAATGTATTAGATGTACGATGGTGCAGCATCCCACAGTTACAAGCCCAGCATTTTTGCTCTTCTATGAGTGATAATGTTACTTGTAATGTCCTTCTCGATTCAAATCCTGTATCATATATTATGAGAGCGAACAGTAGAGCGTGGGACCCCGTGAAACATAAGGATAGTCTAGGGGTCGATTCTATGGGGTTGAAAATGGTAAGAAATAACCCGAATGCCCCAACTTTGCGCGAGTTACGTAAAAAAGCAAAGAAAAGCAAAGAATTACAGAGCTCCACTGGTGCGCGAACTGAATCTGCAGCAGCTATGGAACGTCTAGAAAATGGTGATGATCTTGAAACTGCGGTATCGAAGCCCCCAGATGCTGATACAATTGCCGCTGATAATGCAGAGTTATTGAAAAGTATGCGATTGGAAGAAAGTAGTGTTGTAACTGAAAGCACTCAAGATCCAGGTTCTATCAATGGAACTGGTCTAACTCGCCTACCTGGCGATGATTTAAGTGAAGATAGTGTTTACGTTAGTAGTAGTTATGGTAACAGACCTATCCCTGAAAACCCTATAGCACGTAGTGACGTAGCTAAAGTTGATAGTCGAGTCTATCAACGCGCACCGAAACCATTAAGTCTCGGCGCATCATCAATGACATTAGATGTAGCTGAAGCATGGAGAGAAGCTAAATTAACAGAGATTAAGGCAACACGGAAGGTAGTTGAAATTATGATTGATCGAACAGCCGGCCAAAAGATCGAGACAGTGAAAGATTCAAAGAAAGCACGCAAGAAGCATGAAGAGATGATAAAAAATGCCAATGCAGCTGCCGAGGCTGCTAAAAGAACCCAACATGCATTAAGTGTGACATCAGACAATGATGATATTTCAATAGAATCTGATGCACTTACCAATGCGTCTGGTGTTACTATGCATATTATGCCTGCACTAGGGGCCTTGAAGCTCCGACGTATCAAGGAGGAGACTGCAGAAGCTATGAATACAGCTCCAGGTAAACATCGTATACTATCTGTCACGTATGGTAATCGCTTAGAGGTGATAGGATCGATTGAAGTGATCGATAGTACTACTTATGAACAAGCAAGAGAGCTTGTACAACCACTTGTTCGAGATTATTTAACATCAACATCGAGAGCGAATGTCCGAGATGTTAGAATGTTAAAACAACAATTAACCGAGTATAAGTTCCTTGATGCTGAAGGACAGCCAGTAGTAGGTGATGTCGCTCATATAAGGACGGTATGGAGCGAATTGGGTATATTTGGGGGATATCTTGATGTTCAACCCGCAAATACGATTGATCTATCCGCCTCCAAGCATCATACTAACCCTGCAACTGAAGCTAGTATGTTAATGAAGGGCAAGGTTGTAAGTATCAGTGGGCGTAAACTGGTCCCTTTATATGGTAATGATGAAGATGATGATGAATTGGATGTAGATGCTGATGGCGATACTACACGAGATGCAAGTGCATACGACTAATATGACGAACTGACCTACTTATCACTTACAAATAAATTACTCTATACCGTACCTAATTTTAAACATTGTTTTTGCTTGATGATAAATTACTAATGATTTTAGATTACTTCTCCCCATGTTCTATTTTTGGCAAATCGGCGCGTGCACCCCACTCCGACCAGCTGCCATCATATATGGGCAATTTGATAGGATCAACGTCATAAGCGTGATGAATAGCAAAAGCAATAATACAGGCCGTTACACCAGATCCACATGTAGATATAATGCGCGTTCCAGGAATAATCCCACTATCTGTCAATATCGACTGTAGATGATCCTTCGTTTTAAAAGTAGATTTATCAGCAAGTAACAAATCTGTGAATGGAATATTCAGCGACCCAGGAATGTGCCCACGTGAAAGACCCGCTCTTGGCTCAGGATCAATTCCTAAAAAGCGATTTGAAGATCGCGCGTCTGCAATTTGAGCTTTACCACTGCTCACTGCCTTAAGGACATCATCTGCAGTAGCCATAGTTGCACAGGGTCTACCAACTTTATACGGACTTTTAGTAACTGTACAAGTACCACTAGTACTAGCAGTAGTACCAGTAGTAGTGATATCACCACCTGCTTTCTTATATGCGCTAAGACCACCATCAAGTAAGCTCACATTTGCATGACCGAAATACTTGAAAATCCACCATATACGAGCTGCACTAAAGCATCCATCTGTACCATAACATATAACACCCGTATCATTACTAATACCACAGGCTGTAGCCCAATCCTGGAACATATCTACAGTTGGTAGCATATGCGGTAGATCAGTAGATTTATCACATACAACGTCCATATCAAATCGACTAGCTCCTGTTATATGCTCATTGGTGAATTCAAGATTGGGATTGCGTGCTGCCTGAGGCAAGAACCAAGAACCGTCAATGAAAATGATATCAGGATTTGTAAGCTTCGCATTCACAGCATCTTCTCCTGAAATCAAGCTAGGTAGTACTTTAGTAGTCGTGCTCATCATAAATTTGGTACTTCTACTAACTACTCTTTGAATCCTTAACTGTTGAGGTAACATATTGGTTGAAACCCGAAAATGGTTTTTGATTTTCTGTTTTCCGGTTGTGATGTGAAGTTTTTGATACCATTTATTATTTCTTCATCAATTTTAGCAGTTTGTCCTTAACTTTGACATATCTGACTAAATTGTTATCATTTCCTTATACTTCGCCCCCATTTATTCATGAATTAACAAAAGAATGGGATCTGTGGCTTCTGTAGTGCTTGGGGATGCCGAAAGCATGGAGGTAATTTTTTCTTTTCTTCAACTTAACTTTGTTTGCTTATCTTTGAGTATTTTTCCTTTGTATTTCATTGTATAATTGAGTCTAACATATTTTTCGCCTTCTTTTCTTTCATATTGTAGGTATGGACGGAGGCAGAGAAGGATGAAAATGAACGTTCTTTGGCCATGCAGCGGATTGTTGCTGATTGGGCTGCTGCTTATTTGTATGTTGATATTCCAATAAAAGCGACGAAAAAGAGCAAGGATCCAGCTAGCCCATTATGGATAGAAATAGATGTCAAGAAAATGTCTGATTTGAATGAGATGATTGAAGGGAATTCTTCCGGTTCTCCAAATCGTGTTTATATTATACCAGATCGTGTCAAGTTCTCTGTCCCTCAAGGTGTATTAGTAGATAAAACAGGGAATATACGTGTTATATTCGATAAAGACAGCACAGGGCATATGGAGTATTCATTTACAGTCCAAGATGTTCTCCGTTGTCAGAATAGAGCGCAGCGAAACCCACCAACTCCAGATATTCCAAATATTGAAACAATTGATAAAACGTCTATTGTTCTCTCATGGGCTCTTCCTCAGCCTGTTGGGGTTGTTCATTCTGTTGAGCTACAACATGCTATAATTTCATCTACTGAATTTAAGCAATTATCCGCTAAAATGAGTCCATCAAAGAGAACAACTTTGAAAAAAGGAGAGAAACCAGTCGAGAAAGAGGATGATGGTTTTAAATGGTCTATAGAAGCTACCAAACGATATGAATATTTAGGTATTCGTGGCCATAAAATTGATAAGTTACAGCCGGGCTCTCAACACATTTTCAAGATTAGATATAAAGATTTCATGGGTTGGAGCGATTTTTCAATTATTACTTCCGTCATTACTACTTTACCTGATGTCCCTACTCAAGTAAGAGGGTTAAAAAGTGTAGCGGTTTATCCTGATGCTGTTCATTTAGAATGGAATAGAGCTGGTAGTAACGGTTCTGATATCTTATATTATATTGTAAATGCTCGATCTATCGGTGATTCTTTTGTTGAGCTGTATAGAGGACTCGACTGTCATTATTTAGCGGTTCAATTATTTCCTGATAATGCATATTCATTTGAAGTGATTGCTGTCAATGAAATTGGTGATAGTCCAACATCCGATCGGTTTTCAATCAAAACTCCTCCTCGAAAGAATAGAGGAGCAAAAGCTGTTCTTGATGATGATTTACAGAAAATGGCAGATACATGTGTTGATGCGTGGAATGAATATTGGGACAATAAAACGATGCGGACATTTTATTTTAATAGAATTACTGGTCAAAGAACACTAGATCGACCAGATATTCTTGGCCCACTTATAGATTATGGACCTGAAAGTCCCACAAAAAGCCCTGATCGCCGTCGTAGTCGAAATCGATTGGAAAGCAAGGAAATAGAAAATGCTGAGTCGGATGACAAAGATGCTGTCCAAAAACCTTTAACTGAGAAGCAAAAAGAGATGATTTTTAGAAAAAAAAGATATAAGCTTTTACGTGGGATTCATGTTCAGAAGAAAAGGACATCTGAATTACATATTGACACTGGTGATACTCCTAGTCTTCCATTTTCATCAAAAGGCTCTGTATTAGAGATGCAAATTAGAAGGGACAATCTATTGTATGATGCTTTTCGAGCCTTTATAAAATGTGACATTGAAAATTTGCATAAACGAACTAGAATTTATTTTAAAGGCGAAGAAGGAATTGATAGTGGTGGCCCAAGCAAAGAATTTTTCCTTCTTTTCTCAGAGAATTTAGGTAATTTTGGTGATACGAAAGGGTTTTTAAGAAAAGCGAGCGCGAATAATGGATTTTTCTTTTCAGAACCGTCTGTTCCTCAACCACCACCGAAACCATCTATATCAAAGCTATCTTCTCAAGGCCAACAGGGGGTGTCTGCTGTGTTTGTTGGTGCTGTTCCAGCGAAAATTCGTGAAATACAGTTACGACAGCAACAGCGCCTTAAAGAAGAAGCTGAACTTTTAGAAGCTAATAATGGTGATACTGGTAATGGAACTGCTGTTGTTGCTGCTGCTGTTTCTAGTTCTAAAGAAATTATTTCAGTTGCTGCTACTCCAAATTGCTCACCAACAGATTTTGCAGGAGTTCTTGGAAAACTTCTCGGGAAAAGTGTTTATGATCGACAACTGCTCAATTTCCCACTATCAGATGCATTATTAAATGCAATGATGGGTTATCCTGAACCCATTGCGACTGATACTCAGAAGAACAGTGGTGGGGGAAAAGTAGAAACTGAAAATAAATCAGCATCATTAGCATCATCAGCATCTAATGAAGTTAAGGATGCAGCAGAGTTAGGTACTAATGTCCATAACTCTCCAGTAGAAGAAATGAAGCGCCTGTTGCTTTTAGATGCACAATTACACACATCCTTGAAGTGGATGATAGAGAATGATATAACGGATGTAATAGATCAATGTTTTTGTGTAGCTTCCAAGCAAGGCCAGGAGATTCCTTTATGTCGAAATGGAATAGATCGCGTCGTCACAGAGCGAAACAAGTTCGAATATGTTAAATTACGGGCAGAATATGAGACTCGTTATGCAGTGGAGAAGTACGTTCTACCATTTATGGACGCATTCCACGAAGTTGTTCCTTTAGAAACTATTAAAGAATCTGGTATTACTGCAGCTGAGCTAGATGCAATCATTAATGGTAAAAGTAGTGTTGATGTAGAGGAAATCCGTGCATATTCGATCTACCAAGGGGGTATTAGTGAGAGCCATATGCAAGTATTATGGTTCTGGCAAGTATTAGGATCTTTCGACCAATTCGGTAGAAGAGCATTTCTAAGGTTTGTTACGGGTACTTCGAAGGCCCCTTTAGATGGCTACGATCCCCCTTTTAATATTACAGAAGGTGTTGATATGCTGCAAGATTCGCTTCCACGAGCACATACATGCTTTAATCAAGTTGTGCTACCTCCATATTCATCGCCAGAAATGCTGAAGGAGCGACTGTGGTTCGCCATTGAAAACTGCGAAGGATTCGAGTTATCTTAACGGCTTATTTTGTACGTCTTATTTGGAGTTTTAGTGTTAAATACGAAATATACATAATATATTTAATAATAAGAGTAAGTCGAAGTACATGTAATTATAAAGTAAACATTAATTAAGACAAGAGGTTACTTCCTTGAGTTTCCCGCCCCCATGAGCTATGCAGAAGCCTTTCCTACCCCCACTTTGACCATCGATAAAGGACAAGACCGGGAAGAAGAAAGATGTAGAGGCAGAATCCACTTGGGAAGCATGCTTCGAAGATGTCAAGGAAAATGCCTTCCAATCCTCGGCCACTTCAATGCCATTTGCCTTGAAATCTTCGCTGCCTCTACATCTTTCTTCTTCCCGGTCTTGTCCTTTATCGATGGTCCGAAAACGTGGTGATCGTGTAGTATTTTGGGACGTACTTTAGCGTTCATATTTTTACCTATCAAGGTACTAGCAATTTCGAGTCCACACAACACCTGGTACCTATAGTCTGGCATGATAAGGCCATGGACAAATGCCACAGTAAAAACTATACTACCACCCATTAAAAGGATACGCCTCACGATTATTACTTCATTGAGCTCACTACCATTTTTTTTTCTTCACCTCTACTTTAGAGTACTCACTAATAACTTCTAACTCATCGAATGCAGCATTTGTACCAGCTTTCGAGGCTGCACCACTTTACGCGATCCCCAAACAGCTGCCTGCGGTCTTGGACGGTGCTTCGCTAGATTCCGCCTCCCGCCTCCCTCCCCTGCTCTGGCTCTTTCCCCCCCTTTGTGTGATGTGTGAAAAATTCCGAAAGTGCATCACGCGTCTGTGTCCAATTGGGACGTACGATGAGACTATTCTGTATCCACCCGGGTAGTAACCCTTGTACCCGCTCATCAGCGTACCTATGATCAAGAAGTAGAATTGATGCATAATCTTTAACATGTCGGATAGAACGCCCAATTGACTGATTTACTACACGTAGGCACATTCCTTCGTATACACCTTTCGAAGAGCCTGCTTCGCGGGCATCTGCGTGAGCAAGCCTTTCGGCGAGTATAGGGTCTCTCATGTCGGGAAATGGCATTCCAATAACAATAACACATCGAGCAAGGTCATCACTAAAGTTTATGCCTTCACTCATTTTACCTCCCATTACGCAAAATAGTACAGCACCAGTTGAAGTAGTAGTAGTAGTAGAAGTAGTAGAAGAAGAAGATCTTACTTTCTCAGGTGACGATGACTGTGATTTCGTAGCAGCTCCACTAAATTTCGTCCACATTTTCTCCACTTCTCCTGCCCCCCTCGGTTCTACAAATAATGGCACCACCTTCGTCAATTTATCTAACAAGCCGGACCCTCTCCATGACGAAATACAAGAGTCCATGTAGGCATAAGAGGTAAAAAACACGACTTTTCCAGCAGGTACAACCATACATGTTTGAATTATTGTACTTGCTAGATCAGCAAGCATTGGAACATTATATCTTGACGAATGTCTAAAGTCAAACGCTGCACCAGATGGGCCTTTTGCAACTACGCACGCTCTCACATTTAGCGGAGATACGACGTGTGAGCATGAAAATGTGCGTAGATTACTAATATTTGGAGCGAGATTGGCGGTAAGGTCTTTAAATGGTTTCATTGTGCCACCAAGTAAAATTACACTTCGAGCTGATTTTATAATTTTCTCGAAATGTACAGAAGGGTTCAATAAAACAAATTGCAGATGAACATTTCCATATCCAGAAGTAGAAGAAGGTGGAGACGTAGTCATAGTAGAGTCTGTTTCAGTTGAAATGACGATTCTCCCATCACCATCATCATTCTGAAGACATGTGATGAGTTGTAATACACTTCTCAATGCATTTGTGCAGTCACTCCCGAGATAGACTGGTGTAGGTGCGTCAACAGTCTTTGCCAATGAAAACGACGAAGAAAACCCTTTATTTTTCTTAGAACTTTTTAAAGAATCAGCAGTAGCAGCAGCTGCAGCAGCAGCAGTAAATAAAGATAATGCGATAGCCTCTTTGTCTCTTTTAATACAATGATCACAATAACCTCCTATTCTTTTCTCAATATTTGACGTAGATATATGTCGTTTAAGCTTGAAAATATTCACATTGTCTAATTTTGCATCAAATATCAGCTCATTGGATCTCATGATAGTTGTATGAGATTGCTTGCTACTACTGCAGCTTGCACCTGAAAAATCGGTTGTACTAGTACTAGTAGCCTTTTTACTTCTGACAGAAGTGGCAACAGAACACAAACCTTGCATAACACGTATCAAGAGCGATAAATAGTATAGATTCTTGGAACCAAGAACAGAACGAAAACGATCTAAATACTTTGTTACACTATCACTAGCAGTTTGGAGTTGTAGAAGCGTTACATCGGCCGAATGAATTTGATTAACAGCATCAACAATATTATGTGCTTCATCCATAATTACTATTTTATTCTTCAATTTTATACCCATAGCCTCCCTTGCATCTTCTTGTAATAGGAGATTGTAAGGCATACAAACAATATGAGCTCTTTGAACAGCCCTACGTGTACCATAATAAGGACACACACCCAGTTCAAGACCAAGAAATTTCAATTCTTCAATATCTCTAACGGTATTTATAGCCGAATAGCCAAAGGCGCTTTCGCCAGCTTGATTATGGTAAGTACATGGCCCACTGTCTTTGTCTTTAGTACGCGCACGCTTTGAGACTGACACTACAGTAGAACCTTCTTTTTGTTTCTTTTTCTTTGCCTTCTTGGCCATTTCTAAACACCTTTCAGATAATATTTTATCTGAAGTTATATGTGCAAGATCAGGATTAATACACAGATTCATTCGACTTCCTAAAGTTACGCAACGAAAATCTTTAAATTCAGTCTTCTTAATTTCATCAACAAACTGTGATACTTGCGAATGTGTACGTGAACAGTAAAATATTTGTGGGAGTTCTAAATCATTTATACCAGCATCGTCGTTATCATCCTCCTGGGGCTCGTCATCGGAATCAAACTCGCCAACAAGAGTTTTCTTCTTTTTCCCATTTCCGTCATCACTGTCATATGCGTCCATAACAAATTCGTCATCCTCAGGCTCGCCAACTATACTGCTACTACTATCACTACTACTACTACTGCTACCACTGTCAACTAAAGCTCCGGTGCTACCACTAGCACTAACACTAACACTACTTGCACTACTTGATGGCACAGATAAACCTGAACCAAACACAGAGCCTAGTGCTCCTGGGCGATATACTTTGGCATTGACAGTTTTGCGTTCTATAGATTGCGTTACTCTTTTCTTCATATCTTCATATTTTTGTAATGCATTAGTTTGAAAAGTTGTCGTCTTATTTGCATGAGCAGTGGTAAAATTTAGCAACCAATCATTAGGATCTACTACAACAGCCTTTTTACTTTCAGAAATAGCATCTAGGATGCGTTTTTCTTCTTTTCGTAGCCAATGACCAGCACTACAGATAGCTGATAGACTCTTACCTGTACCTGTTGGACTTTCAAAGAAGCCTACGGAAGAATTCTCAATACAATCATGAATCTCAGCCATAAGGCGACTTTGAGTCTCATAAGGCGTATAAGGAAACGGAATCATTTCCCCCTCCCTGCACCAGTTCAGTGCATTGTTCGTAAAAATCGATTTCTCGAATATTTTTTGTCGATCGAGTGGGAATTGGTGGCTAGAACCGAAGAAAGAGTCATGCATGTTGCAATCTTTGTTGAAAGAAGAAAGAAGCCATATAGAGGTCCCTTAACAAGACGATGTTCAAATTTGCAAGTTTTGGTAGTTCTATTAACATCAGCTTTAATTTACAAGGTGCTGAAACGCGTAAGATGCGTCAAGTTAAGGGTGTAAGTGGTGGATCAGATATGCTACCTGTCTACTCTGGTTTTGAACCAATTAATGGTAATATTAATATTGATTGTGGTGGAAAGAGAATAGAACACTCTGGTATTAAAATAGAAGCTGTAGGTCAAATAGAGCTGTATAAAGACAATAAAAGTTCACCAAAAGATGTTGTAAAGTTTTCTTATATTGTCCGTGAGCTTCGTACACCTGGAGTGATGAGTTCGAACGAAACTCATCCATTTGAATTTAATGGTGAGCGAGTACATGAAACTTTTCGTGGGAAATGCATGTCTTTAAGGTATTTCCTGCGTTGTACAGTATCAAGGCCCATGACGAGTGGTGGTAATGTTGTGAAAGAGATTGATATTGCCATCGAGAATCAACCTCCAGTTCAAGCACCAGCACTTGATAGTGACGATGGAATTAAAATGGAAGTTGGAATTGAAGATTGCTTACATATTGAATTCGAATTTGACAAGCAAAAGTATGCGCTTAATGATGTTGTATTAGGGAAAATTCATTTCAAATTAGTGCGAATCAAAATAAAACATATGGAATTATCCATTCTACGGAGGGAACAAGCTAGTGTCGGGGTAAGTTTATAGTCTTTCTTTTTATTGTTTTGTTTGTTTCTTGTCGTATTTATTTTCTCTTTGATTTTTCTAACTTCTTTTTTCTTTTTTCTGCAGGCGAACCAATACAGCGATCAAGATAATATCACGAAATTTGAGCTGATGGATGGTGCACCTATAAAAGGAGAAACAGTTCCTATTCGTCTTTTTTTAGCGCCTCTTGGTCTTACACCAACCTATCGAAGCATCGCGAATGCAGCATCTATTAAATATTATTTAAACTTAGTTCTGCTTGATGAAGAAGATCGTAGATATTTCAAGCAAACTGAAGTAACTTTCTATAGAGGTCCTACCGTTTAACAATATAAAATAATGTATCTTTTGTGAAATTTGGCTAACCTCTTTACACCCTTGAAGATTTTAAATGGGACAAAACTTACTCATAATTTGTCCCATTTTAAATCTTCAATGGTGAATGGTGAAAATGGTGAAAAGGAAGGCCCCTACCGACAGAAACATGGCATACTCGAAATCAATGTGAGAAAATCTTCTTTTGCGGAGAGCGGAGAGGGCTCGTATAACTTTATTGTGCTTCTTTCTGTCTGTAAGCAAGACAAAAGGCACTGCTGCTGTTTCTTGAGTATGAAAGTCCATGTTGTTTCTGTAGCTATATTTTCAGGCCTTGCAAGTATATTTTATTTCATCGCTTCTCTCGGTGCGAGTAATGATGCTAACACCCTTAAGAATATTGCATGGGCAAGTGCGGAAATTGGATCAACAAACTTTTATTATGGGACCAAAGGGTTTGCTCAACAAGATGGTGATAGCGGTGATTTACATTATACATCTTATGAAGATTCTAGTACTTTGAAAGGTTCTTGTGGTGGCGATAATTCTCAAACTGTGATAGTATTACAAGGCTTTGCTGTCTTTGTTTCTCTTGCTACTTCATTTTTATCTATATTGACTATGTTCAGCAGTAATCACTCAACAAATTTCATGAAAAACTTGTTATTTTGTTGTGCATTAGTATCTGCAGTGTTTGGTATGACCTCTTTCATCGTTTTTGTAGATCAATGCTATAATGGTCCACATGGAATACAAGATTTTCAAAACGATGCAAATGCGGATAAGGCAGCTATGGGGCCTGGTGGTATTTTAGCATTGTTTGGATGGCTGATCAGTTGGCTAATCATATGTTTGCATTATTTCGCCAGCACAGGCAAAATGGATATAATTGAAGCTGTGAATGTTTTTATGAGCTCTTCCATTCCACTTTTGTATTCTGCCTTACTTATGCTTGCTTTTGGCGCATTTTCAGCTCATCAGTTCTTACTAGTCGATTTCTTCACTGACAGTAGCCAATGTGGTATATTGCCAGATCCTAGTTGCTATTCTGTATCGGGCTGGGTAGCATTAGTAGTAGCGACGTACTTACTTCCGCTTGGAGTGTGTGTTTTACTTATATGGACAGTTCAAAGTACAAAAGAGCCTCCTTCATTGCTTACTTTCGTACATCAATTCATTATGTGGGCACTCTCTATTGTGTGTATGGCGAAAGGGCACGACTTAGCTGCTGAAATAATGTCATGTGGAGTTCTATTTTGTTCAGCTGCAGATACAGATCTGCCTGAAAATGAGAACAATGCTGCTGAACAAGCTTATGGTTGGTATTTTTTTTGGGGCGGCTTATTATACAATTTAGTATGCGATTTTATTCTTATTAAAGCGATTTCTCAATATTTCCGAGAAAAAACTTCTACTGATGTATATGATGAAGGAACAGAGAATGAAACACCTTTGATACGACCATCATTAATGTACTCCTTGTCAAAAGAGCGTACATCAAGTATACTTC
>JACKZZ010014289.1_pt1 | contig 43900 bp, 42 predicted proteins | sample 8027871 | NCBI WGS metagenome assembly JACKZZ01 (sample SAMN15724774, study PRJNA655200) | protist metagenome | isolation source: fluorescence activated cell sorting (FACS) single amplified genomes of... | place: USA: West Boothbay Harbor, Gulf of Maine | collected 2000-07-19
TGATCCACTTGTTCCTGTAGATCCTGTAGTACCTGAAGTACCACTTAAACCTGAAGTTCCTGATCCCCCATCTGTTCCTGAAGTTCCTGAAGAACCTGCTGTACCACTTATACCAGAAGCTCCGCTAGCACCTGCTGTGCCTGAAGTACCTGATGATCCTGTTGTTCCTGATGTACCACTAAATCCTGATGTACCTGATTCTCCAGTACCACTAGTACCTGTTGAACCTGTTGTACCTGACGTACCTGATAAACCACTTGTTCCTGATCCTCCATCTATACCACTTGTACCTGAAGAACCTGCTGTACCACTTATACCTGATACACCATTTGCTCCTGAAGTTCCTGAAGAACCTGTTGTTCCTGAAGTACCACTTAAACCTGAAGTACCATTAGTACTGGATTCACCTGAAGTACCCGCACTACCTGAAGTGCCAGATGTACCTGAAGTACCTGATCCTCCATCTATACCTGAAGTTCCTGAAGAACCTGCTGTACCACTTACACCTGAAATACCGTTTACACCTGAAGTTCCTGAAGAACCGGTTGTTCCTGAAGTACCACTGAATCCTGAAGTACCAGAAGCACCTGTACCACTAGTACCTGTAGATCCTGTTGTACCTGAAGTACCAGATAAACCACTTGTGCCTGATGCTCCATCTTGTCCTGAAGTACCACTTGATCCAGAAGTTCCGCTAACTGCAGAAGCTCCACTATCACCGGATGTACCGCTAGTTCCTGAAGAACCTGTTGTTCCTGAAGTACCACTTGTACCTGATGAACCTGAAGAGCCGGCTGTACATGAAGTACCACTTAAACCTGATGTCCCTGAATCTCCATCTATACCTGAAGTTCCTGAAGAACCTGCGGTACCACTTATACCTGAGGCACCATCTGCACCTGAGGTTCCTGAAGAACCGGTTGTTCCTGAAGTACCACTTGTACCTGATGTACCTGAAGAACCTCCATCTCCATTTGCTCCTGAAGTACCAGTATCACCTGAAGTACCAGCTGAACCAGTTGTACCTGATGTCCCTGAAGTACCGTTTGTACCTGTTGTACCTGAATTACCACTAGTACCTGATGATCCATTCACACCAGAAATACCTGACGTACCAGTACCACTAGTTCCTGAAGTACCTGTTGTTCCTGAGGTACCATTTTTACCTGATGTACCTGAAGATCCATTCTCTCCTGAGAAACCTACAGTACCAGATGAACCTGAAGTACCAGAAGTTCTTGATAAACCTGATTGACCATTAGTACCAAAAGTACCTGCGGTACCTGATAAACCACTTGTACCCGCAGTACCTGATAAACCACTTGTGCCTGCGGTACCTGATACACCACTAGTACCTGCAGTACCTGTTTTACCTGAAGTTCCTATTAAACCTGAGGTTCCACTTGTTCCTGAAGTACCTGCGGTACCTGATGTACCTGAATTACCTGAAGTTCCTGCTGAACCCGCAGTACCAGATGTACCACTTGTTCCTGATCCTCCTCCTGCTCCTGGTAAGGTTCTATATTGTATCTGTCCCGTAGAGGAGTCATAGGTTGCTACTGTAAGTAAATCTGCTCTTTCAGTAAGTGTATTAATTGTAAAAGGATCTGTTCCTTTTAAATCAAGGGAACCTGTTAATTTTAAATTTTGGGTATTATAATCAAATGTAAAGTTATTAGATCCTGATAGAGCAATGTTTGAACCTGAACCTGTTGCAAATTGTACATCTTGATCTGACCCACCTGCTGAGTCAGCTTCAGGAATATTTATCTGAACCCCTCCACCAACAAGAGAAGTTACATCTACTCCTCCCCCTACAAAATATAAAGATTGGGCATAGTTTACTTGGGAGCCTGTATAATATACTTGGATACCCCCAATACCGGGCATATTGCTTAAATCTATACTTTGGGATATAGGTGGATTACTACCAGTGTAGAAGAAATTAACTACATTACCTGCTAATGAACTTGAATAGAAGAGAGATGAAAAATTTCCATCTACTTCATTAAAAGTTAATTCCGAGCCTTTATTTTGTCTTAATATAATACTCATGTTTCTGTAAATGTTGATGGGTTATTATCACTTTCAATTTCAGGTTGGTTATTGGGTGTAAAATTGTTGGAAATATTACCACCTATTTGTGATGTTGTTTCTAAGTTAAATTTAATTTGGGCCTTAGAATTGAATTTTTTAATAGAAGTCATTTCTTTTTGAATAGTATCTGGAACTATATATCCATATAATTTCAAACTAAAGGTTGATTTAACTATCCTTTCACCTCCTGTAACTAATTCTACAGGGGTTGCAAAATTATTTATTGTGGATTTAAATTGAAAGCGTTCTGGATTACCCCAATAACTATCAGATGCATAATTAACAGCTTCTATAATTTTGTTAAGTTGTTCAATATAATATGTAGAAATAATAAAATCATATGTAATATTTACATAATCAGGCATTACTACAGCATAGTTCTGCTTAGTAGGGACTTGATTATTTAATATGTTAAAATTATCATAGGTATTTTGTTGGGAGTATGATTTAGTAAATATTTGAAGATTGTTAGGATTGTTAGCATCTAATTTATTAGCTAAACTTCTAACTTTTTCAATATTATTTCTTTTAAAAGTAATGATAGGCATCATTATTTTTCCTTTTAAATCTCTATAATACCCATCCTTTTGAACTTGCTTCCATCTTTCGGGAGAACCATAAATAAAAGGAACTTTTTGCACTACACCATTTTGTTGGACTGTAGGTTTAATTACATTATCCATATAATATATGATGGCTTCATCAATTTCTTTAAAACCTAAAGTAAAGGGTTTAACAGTATCATTTCTAAATGAAGTTTGTTCACCTCTGTTAAACTCTGGGTTAGGGTTAGTATTACCAGTACCTGAATATCCAACAGAACCTCCAGGGGGGTTGTATGGATTGATTTGAGAATTTAATAATTCTCTTTGAGTCTTTGGGGTTGGTATTTTTCCTTTTTCTGCCATTTATATATATCTTTCTTGAGTTATACCCACTTTATCTGCTGGAACATAATGTGCTTCACAAATTACTGAGATGTTACTCCCAAAATCTTGTAAATCTGGATTCCAATTTCCAGGTTGATTAGGATAATCAGGATTTTTACCCATAAAGTATTGGTTAGCTACAATATTATCTACTTCATAGTATCCTTCTTGATATAATATAATATCTCCTACTTCAGGCACCAAATCTGCTCCATAATTATGATCTTCAGGAGCAAAGTTTTTGTTAAAATCTTCACCAGCTGTTAGTAAATCATCTCTAAGGAATTTAAAAGTAGCACCCCAACTAAAATCTGTACCTAAATCAGTTTCAGGATATTCTTGATCTTTTCTTTCTACTAAACAGTTTAATAAAACAGGACCCATATAGTATTTTTCCTCTGCGGATTCCCCATAGAGGTTAACTTTAGTTTCTTCTATTTTGTATTTGTAGAAAGCACACTGTTGGGTGATTATATCACCCATTAGTTCTCTATTTACGTGTCTAAATAGACTTATATCTCTTGCGCCTCCAAATAATGCCATATTTTATCCTATATAAATTGGGAATGGAACATTAGCTAATTCATCTTGAATGAATTTACTTTCAGCCGCTCTTCTTTCCAATAATTTTTCTCTTGAGGTTTCTCCTAAATAAGCTCTTAATCTATCAATTAATCTTTCTTTTTCATTTGTAGCAGCCGTGATTAAATCCCCCTGGTTTAATGTAACTGTATCTCCTGGGATTGGGACTGTTTGGTATTTACCACGTATATATCCTAACATTTCCTTACACAATGCTAAAGCATACTCAAATATCCAACTTCTACCTATTGAATTAATATCATCATAGTTAGGGTTAGTATAAGGAACATCATAAATGTTAGAAATAGTACTACTTTCTCCTACTACAAATGAAGCATCTGAGCGTTCTGTGCCTAAAATATATTCAAAATACATTTCTTTTACAGTTCCATCGGGAATAGGGAATATTCTTAAATGATTGTTATGCATTTCAAATGAATAGTTAGATCTTCTAATAGTATCACTCATCTCTATTTGTTGAATTACCTGTAAGTCATAATTTAAAGGCATTAATACAAAGTTAATTGCTGGGGAATAATCACCAAAACCAAAACTATCCATCATATTCATAGCGCCCATTCCAGTACCTACATAAGGATCAAAGAATTTTACTATTGCTGGAGGGGATTCATAATATACCCTCATAATTTCAATATCATGCTTTTTATAATGGGGGATATTAACTTTTGCCCATTCTTCTAAATTATAATCTTGTACAGATGCTGTTAATTGAACGGATCCTTTATGCCAATCTACATTTCCCCCAGTTCCGGCTTCAACACCATATTGTTCAGCCATTTGAATAATTCTACCTAAGTTAGGAACAACTACTGTACTTTCAATATCCATTTTAGATGCATCTGCACCTTCTAAAGTTAAATAATTATCTCTAACTTTATAACCATATAATTCATTAGCATATATAGTTACTGCTTCTTCTAATGCAGCATAAAAATTAAGATTTTGTAATTCTATATCTACAATAGGATAACCTAATCTACGGGCTGCGAACACCGAAAATTTATCTGCGTCTTTTTGGAACTCCGGGTCATTGTCATAAAATCCAAAAGGTGTATCCCCTGGAGAAAATGAACTTGAACCGGGCCATATTGCTATATTTGCCATATTTTTTCTTTTATGCGTTATCTGAATTAACTACTACATACTCAACATCCATACTTTGACTAATAGCATATACTTTAATAAATTCTATATCTTGTCCAAAAAATCCTTTAAAAGCACTTCCTGTAACTTGTGGTCCTGAAAACATAAGAGAAGATGTAGGCAATAAATTCATTGTCCAATAGCTTCTATTTCCATTTTCTGTAAAATCACTTAATGTTAAAGTGAAAATAGAGTTAGTTGCATTACCTATATTAGTACCATCTACTGTTAAAGTTTCACCTACTGAATATCCAGTCCCTGATGTTGCAATTTTGGCTTGAAATACTCCAGTTGATATATTACTTGAAGATAAAGCATTTAAGTCTACTTGTGATGAATTTTGTACATTTCCAGCTCCCAAAACAGCAGTATAATCTGAACTTACGGTTCCAAATCCTAAATTTGTTAATTGAGCATCTGTGATTGTAATAGTTTGTCCTGATTGATAACCAGTACCAATATTTTTTACTGTTACTGTTGAAATCACTCCGGCTGTAGAAACTACATCTACTGTTGCTCCTTGCCCTGTTGAAGTATAAATTGCAATTTCTCGTGTTATGTCATTTGTTACAGTTGGGGCTACACTATTAGTTAAAACTTGGGCATTTATTAATTGACCGGTTCCTAACTTTCCAGATGCTATGTTTAAAGTATCACCCACAACATATCCTCTTCCTACATTTGAAACTGTTACTGATGTAACTGTAGGTGCTTCAGGACTAGCTCCCGATACTATTACTGAAGCGGTTGCAAAAGTACCAGTACCTCCTTCTAAGGGAACAACGTAAGTACCCGGGGAACAATTAGTTGCATTAGTTGATATGGCTAGTATATCATTTGCGATTAAAGACGATGATATGTCGATATCTAACGTTATACCTGATCCACTAAAACTAGATGTTGTTGGAATGCTTGGATATAAACCCGTAACACCACCTACACCACCACTTGTATATGATGAGGTTAAATCTGTACCTATAATTCCTTGACCATCGGGTGCTTTTGAAGAGGTAAAAGTAACAGCTAAATTAGCTGTTGTGTCTAGGTTAGTAATTCTAACATATTTTAAACTACTTGAAGGAAATGTTCCGGCACCTGGGTTTATACCATTCACATTAATCAAATCAATTGAAGTTGTTGGGGGTATAGTTACAATTCTCCTATCTACATTAGTAATATTTCCTAATGAATAAAAAGTTTCATTTGTAGTTTTTATACCTTTAACTATATGTTCTTCCTTTATTTTTGTTTGGAAGGTTGTGGGTGTAATATTTGATGCCATTTAGTATTTTTGTTATAAATATTAGAAAAAAATTTCCCAATTTAAAAGACGTGGAAGTGAATGATTTTTATTTTTTAGATCGACCAGATGTGCCTGTATTTCCTAATTTTAAACCTCGAGCTTCTGCTTCTTCATATATTTTAATCAAATCATCTACAATAGGATCTCTATGATTTTTTAATAGTGTTATACCTATGGCATTTTTAATTTTACGCATTGATGTATATAAAAATCTAAACCCTGATTCTCGTTTTGACTTTAAATCTGTTTGGTGATCATCACCACATATAATCATTTTAGAACGTAAACCAATTCTAGTTGCTATCATTTCCATTTGATCGTGAGTAACATTCTGGGCTTCATCTACAATAATACATGAATCTAGGAATGTTCTACCTCTCATAAATGCTAAAGGTACAATTTCAATTTTTCCATCTTCAATAAGTGCTTCTACTTTTACTTTATCATATAAAGCAAACATATTTTGATAAATTGGTTGAATCCAAGGATCCATTTTTTCTCTTAAATCACCAGGTAAAAAGCCTATTTCTTCTTTTGAAACTGTAGGTCTTGTAATGATTATTTTTTCATAATGTCTTCTAAGAAGACCATCTAATGCGATTTGCACTGCTAGTAGTGTTTTACCTGATCCTGCTTTACCCGCTAACATCGTTATGGTATTTTCTAATATTTTAGATTTGGCTTCTTTTTGCTCTTCATTTAAAGCAAGTTTAAATTTAATGGGATTTTTAATAACTCTTTTTTTTCTAAATACTTCATCTTCATGATGGTTTGAGGTCATATCTTTCATATTTTATTTGAAATAACTTTTTGTCAATTATACATATGAAAAAAAAAAGCCCCGCTTACGCGAGGCTTCTTAAATTAATAATCTAGGTTAGATTAGATAGAGTTTAAACCACTAACTAAGATCTTACCATAGAATTCTGGACGAACCACTTTCTTAGCGTAACGTGTCAATAGACCTTTACGTGGTGTGAAAGTATCTGGATCGTAAACCATTGGAGTCATGATTAATGGAATGTATGGAGCGAATACCGCACCTGCTTCCAAGAATTGACCACCTCTGAATCCCATTAAAATGGTATTTTCAGTCATGTATGGGTTTTTGTAAACTGTGTATCTAGAATTGATAGCACCTGCTTTCTGTACACCAAAAGCGTAAGAAGCTTTACTTACATCACCATCAGAGTTACTAGCGTATCCTGGAATTGATTCCAAAATAGTAGCTACTGTAGGAGAACATACTAAGAAGTTAGCACCTCCACGAAGAGTTTTCTGGTGGATGATGTTACTTAATTTCTGCATTTTAGTTCCTAAAGTTTGGAACCATTGTCCTTGTGTGTTGTAGAAACCTGCAGTGTTTTCAAATGCAGTTCCGGCAGCATTAATAGTGTTGTTATTAATAGCTGACCATTTTTCAGTTCCAGCACTTGCAGACTCAATCAACATATCCATGATTTCAAGATCAATCTCTAAAGAGATATACTCACTCATGATTGAAGTTAATTCAGCTTCAGCATCTAGAGAATGGTAAGCGTTTAAATCTTGAGCAAACTCAGGAGTCCAAACAGCTTTCAGTTTTCTAGTTTTAGCTACAATAGCTTCACTTCTCATTTGAACATTGATTTCTGGAATCGCGATTGGAGTGTTATTACCGTTTAGGTTATTGTTTCCATCTTCGAAATCTCCTCTATCAGCGTCAGTAGTAGCGAGTACATAATCAACTGTTCCTTCACCTGCATCTGTAATACCAGCAAGATCAGCAGTTGTTGCAATAAATTGAACATCTCCTCCTACTAGTTTAGTAAAGGCTGATAATTGAATACCTGCGGCACCTGCTACGATTGTTCCATTAAATAGTTGGAAAGCTCTAACGGCTTTGTTATCAAAATTTAATAATGAAGCAGTTGGAAAAGTTGCTAATTTATAATCAGCAAATGAAGAAGAGTAGGTTGAATCGAAATTCATATCTTCCCAAGTAGCAACATTACCAGCACCTGAACCAGTTGAAACTGTAGCTACTGAAGATGTGTCATTGATTGAATAACTGAAACGACCAGCACCATAAAGACCACCTGTAGCACCGTTTCCGAAAGGAGCGTTACCATCTTGATCACCATACATTGAAGTACCATTAGGGAATGGAGATTTACCTCCATTTGTATCACCACCATATTGGAAATCTAGATAAAATACTAGACCTGAAGGTAAGTTCATTGGTTGAACTGAAACGAATTCTTTCGCTGCAATTTGTCCAAATACTTTTCTTACCAATGGTAAAGCTACACCAGCCCATTGTGCGCCTGTTCCAGCGGTAAATGTTCCAGCACCGGCACCACCACCTGTGTTTGATTCTTCCATAACTAATTGCTTAGCTTGGTTTTCTAGGATCATAGACATATTGTTTTTGTTAGTTTCAGTTTCGATACCTTCTAACAATCCTGTCTTTCCCCACTTGTTGGCTAACCTTGCAGCATCACTTTGTAGTGATTTGTAAGGATTAGCACTTTCTAAAAGTGAATTTAATTGACTCATTTTGTTTTTGTTTTTTGTTTTTGTGTTTTATTAAAATTAAATTATTCCGGCTAATTTTTTAAACCTACTAACCATTTCATCTGATTCAACAATTGGTCTTTTCTTAGATACTTTTGGAGAACTAGTAGATTTAGAAGCAGATCCTAATACACTTTCGTTTACTGTTTTCTTTTTAGAAACGAGGTTTTCGGAAATAGTAGAATATACTATTTTTGCTTCTTTAACTGTAGTTGCTTTATCAAAAGCGCCTAATACTTTAGACTTTTGTGATTCAGTTAAGTTTTTAGATTTAAAGATTTTGTTTGCATAAAGAAGCTTAGCGTTCAGTAGGTTTATTTCATTAAGTTCTGATCTTAAAGTAGCAACAGTATTCATTGCTTCTTCTAAATCTTTCTTTAAATCTTCTTTCTCATCCTTCATTCCGTCTTTGTAGCCTTCTTCTTCAGCATCAGTACGTGCATCTTCATCTATTGTTACCTCTTCTTCGTCTTCAACATCAATGTCGATTTCTTCGTCTTCAGATTCTTCATCTTCAACTTCAAATTCTTCACCTGCTTCTAACTCACCAGCAGCAACCATATCTTCGATTACGTCTTCGATAAATGATTTAAGGTCGTCTTCTGACATATCTTCTATGTCGACATCTTCATCGTCCATACCATCCATGTCTTCTTTCTCGTCTTTTTCACCGTCTAAAAAGCCTTCTTCTTCAGCATCAGTACGTTCGTCCTCTTTCAAGTCCTCTTTTTCGTCCTTCATACCGTCCTTGTAGCCTTCTTCTTCAGCGTCTGTACGTTTGTTTTCATCTAAATCATTTTCTAACTCTGATAAAATTTCTTCTAAGCTCATGTCATCTTCTTCACGCATGTATTCAGTTTCTCTTTCGGCTTTATTATCACCTCGATCACCTTTACGCATTACTGGATTTGACATTTTCTCTTCCATTTTTTCATCATCTTTTGCTTCATTTGTCTCGTCATAGCCTTCTTCCATCTCATCTTCGCTGTCCATTTCATTTACCTTTTGGGCAAACATAGCTTGGATTTGAGGGGTGAATGCTTCTTCAAGAGCAACTTTAGCATTTGCAATTGCTGATTCTTTTACAGCTTTTGCATCGGCGATAGCCTCTTGTAAAAATTGTCTGTTCATTTTCCTAAAATTTGTTTTTGGAACTACGTTTATTAAAGAAACGTAATGGGGATTGTTTTTTTTGAATGTCATATAAGAAATGACATATTATGCTAATACATATGTAAAAATATCTTGAAGTCGCAATAGGAAAAAAAAGCCCGCTTTCGCGGGCTTAACCAAAGGAATAAAATCCTAAGGGGGGGAGGGTTATATAATCGGACATTGTCCGTTGGAGCAAAGTATTTCGGATATAATAGAATTAACTTTTGTGTATTTAAATTGTGTGTTAGATGTTTTACTCTCATTTATAGAATGCATAAATGAATCTGGGTTTGAGGGGGTTGAGACAAAATCCCAACACAATAATTCAAAATCATCTTGGACTTCCATTAACCCACCTACATCTTTAAGTGAACCCATCCCTCGAGATGAAACACCTACTGTAATATTTGATTCAATTAGTGCTTTTAGAATATTTCCTGATGGGGTTGGGAGAATTTCAATTTTACCCATTACATTATCTCCATCCCACCACATATCAGAAATATTATGTGATACATTTTTTAAGTTAATTACTGAAGATTCTGGATGGTCTAATTCACCCATTGCCCTATTTTCTTTAACTAAAGGCATGTATTTATCTATTTCTCTATCCCACAATTCTCTAGAATAATATCTACCATTACCATTTTTAATTTCAGCCGTAGCTAAAATCCCTTCAACTAAAGGTAAACCCCTTTTGGATGTTTTACCTTCTGTTAAGAATACGGGGTTAGTATTGAATATATGGGTTTCTGTGAGTAATGCTGACATATTAGTCTTCGTTTTGAGTTTCGTCTACTACTTCTTTTTTAGAATATGATTTACCACACATTTTTTCATATAGTTTTTCTATTCCAGCTTTTTTCTTTTCTAAAAGCTTAATTTCTTTTTGCATTTCCTTCATCTTCTTTTTATCTACTAATTCAGATAAACTTTCATCTTCTGATACCATAGATAATCTTTCATTTTTACTTGAAATTATTTCTTCTAAAGCCTCAATCTGCATTTCTAGTGTAGCAATCCTTCCATTATTTTCAATTTCAGCTAATTTACTATCTGTCGTTTCTTTTTTTACTTTTTTAGCTTTAGGTTTTGAAGGTGCTTTTTCTCCTAATGGCATACTTTCCATTAAATCTACTAATGATATCATTTTATTTTCTTTTAATTCTACATAACCAGTACCAACATCTCCTTTAGGAAAGTCTTTCTTAGTAGCTTCTCCATATCCACCACCTTTACCAGCATCTTTAACCATTTTACCTCTACCTAAACCTGGTAAGTCTTCTTTATACCCAATTCCTTCAATTCCAAATTGAGCTTCCTCAACATAAAACAAAGCATTTTTTTCTAGGTTCTTTTGAACTATATCTTTTAATTCTTGTTCTGTTTTATCTGCATTTTTAGGATTTTTCATTTCTGTATAATAACCACGAAGATATTCTTCAAAATTCATGTTATTAACATCATTTTCATCCTTATAATCATAACCAGCAGTTTCTAAATCAGTAACTTCTTTAGTTGGTTTTTTTTCTACAGCTTTAGCCTCTTCAGCTACTATATTCATATTTTTATCAAAGATAGAAAACCAATCTGGTTTAGTATTTGCTATAGCAGAATTACCTATACCTAATGAGATACCTTCTGTAATTATATGTCCATGTTTTAAACTAGCTACAGTTTCAGTTAATGTAGCTGAATTGCGGACCATATCAGGAAATTGTCTTTTAGCAGCTTTTATAAATACTTCTTTATTTCCTTTACCTTCAGAAATTAAATTGTATTGTTCTTGTAATGTTTTCTGTTTCATTCTTTTTTTATTTTAATAAGTCTTTTATGTCTTTGATATAATCTAAAACTAAATCTGTAGGTTTAAGTACATTATATGATGATTCATTATCATTGTAATAATCTGCAGTTTCGTTTTTAGCGTTACTCAACATTTTATAAATATCATTCATTTCTTGTTCGATTTGATCAAACGCTCTAATTCTTTGATTTTGGAATTCTTTAGCACTTTCAACTTCAAATAGTTGATCTACTTCTAACCCTGACCCCTTCTGAACATAATTTCCTTTTTTGTTTTTTGGTACTAACTTATATTTAAACTGTTTAACATAAGCGTTATCTTTAACCCCGTCTTCAGTTGCTTTAGGACCTGGGCCTAAATCAGCACCAATCCCTTCATCTATTTTTTTCTTTTTTTTACTAAAAGCATAAGGTGTAGCATACTGCATTCCTGTACCACCACTAAATGAAGCAGCACCTGCTCCACCCCCAGTACCTGATATTTCTTTTAATTGATTTTTTATTTGTCGATATTGATCTGGGTAGCTTGTTCTAAGATGTGTTCTATATCTATTAAATACTTCTTTAAAATCAACTAAGATTTTTTGAATTGTTTCATCACTACGGGCATCATCTGTACCTAATAGTTGTTTTAATGCTTTTAAAGCAGTGTACATTTTTTGCAACGAATCCCCAAAAGAAGCTAATTTAATAACTTTATGACTAACTGAGTTTGTTTCTTTATTTATACCATCGGTTTTAAAGTAAGTATCTAAATCATCAGTGAAAAAATCATTCACCATATCCATAGGTCCATACTTATCCTCAAGTCGTTTAATTAACCCAGGATCTATGTCTTTTGGTTTTATTTGCTCCGTTATGTTACTCATTCGTTTCTGTGAGTTCATTTAATAGATTATGATATTGAAGTAAATCAACTAAATGGTTGCTTTTTACTTTACATCTTTTATCTAATTCAACAATCAATTTTGTTACTTCTTGCAACTTAATTTTAACTGTTTTATCTTTAGTTTTAATTATTTCTTCAGATAATTTTTCCTTAATGTATTTAACCTCGGAATTATAAAATGATTTTAAAGCTGGGGTAGAATCTACAGACTCAATAAATTCTTTTAGAATATATTTTTGTCTAGAATTTAAATCTGAGTATTTATCATTGAACTTTTCTAGCATAATTTGATATGTTAGAGTTCTAAGATCCTTATCATATGATTTAAATTCTTCAATAACATTTTCTTTAACATCATCTCTTTTAATAGAGGTTGCAGTTAAATGTTCTAACAATGTTACTTTATTATCAATAATTTGATTAGGATCTGTACCTGTTTCTTTATTATACGACTCAAATAAAACATACAAAGCAGCTTGGGCTTTATAATCATGTAGTTTTGTTTGGAATAAATCTTCTACATTGTAATGTTCTTTAAGCTCTTTAATTAAGTTATATTTTTCTTTTCTTAATCTAGTACGGTTAAGTTTTTTTGAAGACTCAACTACGGTGTTTAGAATAACATTAGCTTTTGAATCGTTAATATTCTTAGACTTAAATACAGCCTCATACAGTTTAAATTCTTTACCGAGTTCAGTATTAACAAAATGTTTTTTTAAAATATTAATAGCTGCGGAGTCATTTCCTGATAGCGTGTCAGCGGTAATTTTACGCACTAGCACTTCAAATAGGATACCTGTATTTTTAAATTTTGAGTGTTTTATATACATCAATACTTATTTATTTATAAATATAATAAAATTATTATTCTTTGATATTTGATTCATCTAAAAGCGAATCTCCTTTTTTATCCTCTTCAAAAATCATTTCTTTTTTGTTTGAAAGAGGTAAAGAAATATTTTTTAACATGTTTTGATGTGCTAAAAAGTGAGTGTTTTCTTTAAGTTTACTATTATCGTTGTAATCTTTTTTCATACCCTCTCTGCCTAATCTATCTTTACCAAAATTATCTTCTTGGGTATTTCTATTAGATACTTTTTCTTCAGGTCGACCAACTTCAGCTTTATCTTTATCATATCCTTTTGGGACATTTGCTGGGTCTGAATCCATTCTCCCAGTTCCATATAGTGAAGCTAAGTCATGAGGTGTACCATATGATTTACCTGATTCCACTGGATCATTACCTTCAGCTTCAATTTGGGATAATCTAAATTTACGTTTAGCATCTTCTCTGATTAAATCTCTATAATCGTCATATTGATCTTCACTTAGGTGGAATAAATGGTCATAAACAAAATCAGTTGGGAACATATTAGTTTCAACCATTTGGGCAGCTAAATCCATTTTTTCTTTCATTAATGCTACTCTCTCCTGGTCATATATAATAGAAGGGTTTGTTAATGATATTTCAAAATTAGCTAATTGTTCATCTCTGTATCCTTGCGTATATAAATGAACTAATGCTATCTTATATAGCTCTGATGTTATAATGCGTTGTATACGTTCAATTGTGCGGGCAAAACGAATGTCTTGAGCGGCTAATGTTGCTTTTCCATCGGTGTTTTCATCATAACCCATAAATGCTTTAGGCACTTTAAGGGCGGCAAATAATTTATCTCTTAAATATTCAACATCAGCAATACCATCCCACTGCAAACCATTTGCACTTTCAATTTTAGTACTTGCATCATTACCCCTAACTGGAATGAAGAAATCCTCCATTGAGTTTTGCATGTTATATTTTAGGTTATATTCACCTGTTTCTTGATTTACATATGGGGTACGTTTCATTTTAGAAACTGTTTTCTCCATAAATGCATCTACCTCATTTGGAGGTATGGATCCAACATTCATATAAAAAATACGCTTTTCAGGAGCACGAACAATTCTATGAATTAACATAGCATCTTCCATTAAAGTGTATTGTTTAAATAATTTACGAGCCGGTTCAATATATGATCTACCATAAGGTAAGAAATTCATATCTGTTAATAAACGGAAATGAGCCATTTCATAATTATCAAATATAATACTTCTATCATTATTCTGGTTAGGTACATTATAATACCCATAATCTGAAGCAGAAACACCTTCAGGGTCAAATCTATATTTTATTTCTGATGGGTTTTCTTTATCTGCTCCCTCTAACCTTTCAATGTGAAATGCCGTGTAAGGAATAACATTATAAACACCAAAATCTTCAGCAATTTCTAATTTTAAGAAAAAATCACCATATTTACACATATTACGAATCCAAGGCCATAAATTGAATTCTATGTTTAGTACATCATAAAATAAATTATATAATATTTTTTGGATATCTTCATCGGAAGATTTAATGGATAATACTTCACCCATATCATTTTTAAGAGTACTTTCATCAGCTACAATGTCTAAAGCAGAAGCAATAATAGCATCTGTATCCATAGCGTCATAATCTGAATATAATTGGGGTCTTAAATATTGATAATTAAAATTAGCTTGTTGACCATATAGAGAAGTAGATGAATTAGTGTAAACTCTATTAAATCTATCTATAAGAGCATTAGTCTCATATTCCCCACTTTGTTGGATTTGATTTACATCAAATACTTTAAGTTGATTGCCTCCTGTGTTGCGGATAACTACATCTGTAGAAAATAATCTTTGTAGTCTTGTAAATAAACCTTTATCTGCCATTTTTTAATTTTATTATAAATATATTATAAAAGCCATTTAATGCTTTCGTTCTTCCCACCAATCTCCATACCATATGGGTTGTCAACGTTGTTCCCAGAGTAACCACCACTCCAATTAGAGGTTGTTGTTTTTACTGATCCTAAAGTTGCTCTAGCCATATCTAAACTTTGTTGTTGGAATTTCAACGACGTATCTCTCAGGAACATACCAATCCCAAATGACATAACCAAGTCATCATTGTAGCCTCCTTGGGCTTCTGGTCTACCATTTCGCCAAATAAATACTTTCATTTCTTCTATTAATCGTTTTGAGCGAATTGTTACTGATTTATCACCAATAAATTCTCTCATTTTATTAATACAAAGAGGTCGTGTTCTCATTGACATTGTAAATCCAGGCACCATTTCACTATTACCTTCATATTGTCTCAGGTATGATTCTGCAGTACGTAGATCTGATTTTGGAGATTGGTATAAGTTTCTATACCCTCTTTCAATTATGGCATCTAACGTAGCCCACCCAATATTAGCATTTTCAACTACTAGCATTGCATTATTATATTCTGTAGCTAAGCCTGTTAAAAAATATCCAAATTCTTTAGGTGGCATTTGCCCTTTATATTCTGCTACTTGTGTATTAGTTAAAACATCCATCACATGGCATGCCGAAAAATCTTTACCATCACCCCGTGCAACATCTGCTACTATCATATATTCTCGTGAGTAATCAGCTGGTTCCCAAATCCATAAATTTTGATCAACACCTCTACGTTCTACGGGGTCGTGTATAGTGGTTTGAGAAATAAAATCAATCCATTCGGGGTGGAATACTGTATCACCCGAAGTACTAAAATCACAATCACATTCTTGTGCTGCCATTCTAGGATCACCTAATAATTCATCTTGTCTTTTTCTCCAAGCTTCATCCCGTTCGGGGTGTACCCACCAAGGTAACTTAATTGGAAGAAAATCATTTTCATTATTTTCAGCAGATACCCATGTTTTGTGGAACCAATTACCTGTACCATAAGGTGTAGATAATACAATGGCACCACCACCAGTTGCTAGGGTTTGTTGTGCTGAAGCCCATATTTCACCAATATTATCAATAAAAGCTGCTTCATCAATTAATAATAAAGATACTGCTTCTGATCTACCAGCATCCGAACTTGCGGATGTTGCTTTAATTATTGACCCATTATTTAATCGTAATGATAATTTATTATTTTCTTCAGCTGGGATTTTAAGCCATGAAGGTAAATTTTCGTACATGAATTTTACCTTTGTAACCATATTACGAGCTGTTTCTTGCTTAGTTGCAATACAAAGAATATTTTTATCCTTATGAAAAGTCATTAACCACAAAGAATACCCACCTGCTAAGGTTGATATGCCTAATTGTCTAGATTTTAAAATAACAGAATATGGGTTTTCTCTTAATAAACGTAATGTTTTTTCTTGGAAGGGATATAAATTAAAAATAACACGTCCACGTTGTGGGTGTTGAATATGACAATACTTTTTCATAAAATGAGCTGGATCTTGAGCACATTTTAAATATTCTTGTCTTATTATCTTTTTTAAATCTTCAGCCATTATTTTCCAATTTTCCAATACATCCCAAATCCTAAAACGGGTTGGAAGTCTTGGTTAAGACCTATCCCTATATTATAAGCTTGATTGTTTTTTGTCTTAAATAATAACTCTCCACCTAAATAGTTTAGTTGGTTGGATCTGCCTTTTATGCCAAAACCACCATAAAATTCTCTTTTATTAATATAAACTGTATTTGTGATAGTAGTTGTTGGGATTAATACATTAGGGTGAATTTCTCTAAATAGTATAGAATTTTTACTTATTGTATCATTTATAACAATACTTCCTAATGAATCTAAATTTAATGTATCCGTATAAAAATATTTTGAATAATAATCCTTTAAAATATATAATGTATCAATATCAGCTGGGATGGTATCATGGATAGTTTTAATTTTAGTTTTCCATTTAGGAACATATATTAAACTATCAATCCTCAATGTGTCCCATTTAATTTCAACTTTAGAGATAGTTGGGGATATAGGTTGTTGAGTGTGATTTCCACTACCCGAACAAGACCGCATGATAAGGATAATTACAACTAGCACTACAATAAGTAGTGTTTGGATATTTTTAAAGAAGTCCTTCAAGTTCTTTTTTAATTTTTGTTAGTTCTTTTAAACGAGCTAACAATTTACCCTTTTCAGGTTCTTTAGAATCCTTATACTTTTTAACTACAGATTTCATTTCTTTAGTAGTTTGTTGAAGTTTATTAGCTATTTTAGAAACAGAATCTCCTTTTTTAGCTGCCTTTGATGCTTTTTTATCCATTTCATCATCATCATCTTCTTCTCTAATGCTAATGCTATCTAAAGCATCCATTGTACCTTCAAAACCAGGAATTTCATACTTTTTATCAGATTTTCTTTGTTCTAAAGCTGCCATAATTGCATACACAGCATCTTGTTCGCTGTAATCGTATCGTCTAGCAGTTCTTGCAATATAACGATTTACATCTCTAAGAACTTCAGGGTTAAGGGATTCTGATAAAGCATCTCCTAGGTCATCTTTATGACCCTTAGTAGTTTCTAATTCCTTATTTAAATCAGATTGTGCATCAATATCTTCCTGATCTGCCTCTGCAAGGATTTCAAAAATTTCTTCTTTAATAGATTTTGCTAATTCGGTTTTTTTCATTTGTAGTGGATTTTTGTTATAAATATCACAAAGAAATTACTCCTTTAATTTGTTTTATACGTTCTTCGGTACTACCTGATAGTGTATGTAGATTTTTAATTCTATGATTGTATTTATTTATTAATTTGTTAATCATATTATTAATTGTATCTCTATAATTAGCATCAGTTTCACGAACACCATTGTCTTCAATCTCTACACCCTCAGGTGAAACATAAAATATATAATCATATTCTCTAACTAGATGAGATGCTAATGTTTCAAAATCATCTTTGTCAAATATATCCATTGAAGTAGAGCAATTGGAAAATGCCATAACATCAATTACAGTTCTATCTGTAATAATATTTTCTAACATTAATTCACCTGCCCTCTCAGCCAAAAATACACATTGTCCTTTTAATGTTGAATCCGTATTTAATGGAATGCCTTGTGACATTAATTCTTTAGAACGCTCGGTTCTAGTTGTATAATCTTTAAATTCTGGTAGCTCTTTAAGAGCATTAACTAGTGTAGTTTTACCTACACTCATTGTTCCGCATAATCCTATTTTCATAACTTATTATTTATTTCCAAAAATACAAAAAACTTTGATGGTCTCCTAATATCATTTTAAATTGTTTAAATCCTTTACTATTTATAAACCTTGCAAAATTATCTCTTTCTATAGATCTGTCATCTAAAGATAAAGAAGTATCTTCATGATATTCTATAAATATTTTTTGAATTTTATCCCAGGTAGTTTGTTTAGTATCTTTAAATATTAATTTTTCATGACCTTCAATATCAACTTTCATATAGTCTATATTAGGTATGTTATTATTTTCAAAAAAACTATCTAATGTAAAACAAGGACGTGGTTGAGTTTCCCACCAATTAGGCCATTTTTGAATGTCCATTTCACCATTATAATCAGAAATAGCAATATTAAATAACTCCCAATTATCATTTTTATTCATTTGAAGTGGTTCAAATACCCCGGGATCAGGTTCAATACAATATATTTTTGAAGCTCCCTTTAGTTCTGCATTTATAGCAGACATACCAATATTAGCTCCTAAATCTAAATAAACATCACCGGGTTGTATAGAAATTCCATTTTCATTTAACTCATCATGGATTAAATTCCCCCAAGCCATAGCACCTTCCCAACCATAACGATTTCCAAGATCTAAAGCATTTCCTGAAGTATCCCAATTAGTGATATCTATTAATTTTTTATCTTTAGTATAGAATTGTTTTCCTCTAATCATAATTAAAAGGGTAGATTTGTATAATTATCTTTTTGGGATGAACCTGGTAGTACTCTATAGCTATCACTATCAAAATGTTGTGTTGATACCTCGAATATACAACTTCCTTCTTCAATAGCCAACATTTGATGTGGTTGTCCTGGCATTAAATGGATGCAATCTCCTTCTCTAACTATTTGTTCTTTTATTTCTGTTGTTTCAGTATCAATCCAACTATATAGAAATTCTCCTTTAGAAATGTACCATGCTTCATCTTTTAATAGATGGAAATGCATAGAGAACTTTTTATCTTTTTTAAATACTAATAACTTACCACAATATAATTCATTATTGATAATCCATAATTCATAACCCCATGCTTTTTCATGACGTTCACCTTCATAAGGTTGTGCTTGTAGTGTATGTTCTCTCATTTTAATTTCTATTTTCCCCTGCTCTACCCATAGCGGTTTTATACCAAGGTAAACCTTCTCTTTCTTTTAATATTTCTGAATATTCTTCAGGATTATACTCATTACCATTTAAGAAATAAGATTTTTTAAATTCACTATCTTTACGATGGGGTATAATTGCGGGTCCGTCCCATTTATGATGTTTCCAATTTTCTTCACCATGTATTCTCATCAAGTGATGATATGCACCCCTTGAATTAATAATTTTAACTTCAAATAACTTTTCTGACATATTTTTTCTCTTATGGTTCTTAATTTAAAAATGTTCGTGAAAATCGGGATAATCCTGATTTTGTTCTAATATATAATCTGTAACATAAATTCCTTGTGCTCCTGATACTGTAATACCTCTAGCACTTAATGCATCACCTACGAAGTGAACATTTGGAAAATCATTTAATGATAAATTTTCATAATTAACCAACGGTTCAGGTGACAAATACTTAACTTCAGGCACATATACACCCCAATCATCACCTAATGTTGGAAATACTTTCTTCATATCATCAATAAAATCATCAATGTATTTGTAATAACCCTGAAATGCATCTCGTATCTCATCCATTTCATCAATTGTAACAGCACTTACTATATCACCCTCAGATGTTGTAGATGGTGTACGAGTTGGACTATAATATAAACCAGTACCTTCTTTATTTACTTTAGATACTAATTCTCTAGACCAAGCAAATGGTTCTTCAATACCTGGTATTTCCATTAGTATACCAAAATTGGTCATATTATTCCGGAATGCTTCATCTTTTTTAGCATGTCCATTGTAACTGTGATTTCCATACGTTTCTTCAACGGCAACATATGCTGCATTGTTGTTTGTACAGAAAGAACGTAGTGATACTCCTTCATCAAATTTTCTATATAGTTTAAAATCGTAACTAATATCAATTAGTTTCTGAAAGTGTTCCTGTGGTGCTTCAAATCTAACACCAATTTGTACTGGTTTTGGTTCAGTAGGTAGTTTATAATCATCTGCTAACTGTTTACCAAAATCAATACCTGATTTACCTACAGCAAATATAAGGCGATCGTATTTGAAAGGGACACATTTCGCAATACTTCGAGTATTGACTTTTTTATGATCAACTGTTTGATTTTTAAAATCAATACCTGTTACTTTTCGTTCCCATTCAAATTTAACACCATTATCAACTAAGAAATCGTACCAATTTTTACCGATTTCATGTAAATAATCTGTACCAACGTGCCACACAGGAAATAATCTTAAACCGAAATATGGTTTAATAAAATCTGGTTCTGCTTGAGGATCTGAACATTGTACTTCCTCTGGTTTAGGGTGAAAACGTTTGAAATTTGCAATTACTTCATCGAATAATTCCATTGCTTTTTCTTCACCACAATACTTAGATAATTGACCTCCAATAGATGTGTGGTAAGTTAATTTACCATCACTCCAACCACCAGCTCCTAGAAAACCTTCCATTACTTCGGAGTATTCTCTTCTATATGGATCTTTACCCATATCAATGATTGTTATATTTTCACCAGGATAACCACTATCCACAAGTTTGGTTGCAGCATTAACACCTGCTACACCTGCACCTACAATTACTAATTTTTCTGCCATTTATATTTATTTTTATACTTGAATATACGAACAAAAAGTGACGTCTCCAAATGAAGACGCCACAGATGTCATGTTTTTTTTTCTTTAAAGCGACTGGCTATGAATCAGTCTATAAGTGTTTTTTATTACCAAGTTTGATTGTACCAAGAAGTACCATTTAAAATTATTCCATATCCTATATTTAACATTTTTTCAGCTGCTCGATCATCAGCATCTGCTGCAATAACAGGGGCTGTTGTGAAAGGTAAATTAATATTTTGACCATATAGACCCAACTCCCCTACTGGAACGTGCCATACTAAAACATTTCCTACTCTTGCACTTACTCCTGGTTGGTATACTACTTGATCACTAGGAACAATTACAGTATACACATCTGCTGTCATTGATGGGTGGTGAAACGTTAGGTCTTTTGGTGTTCCATTCCAATCAAATTCTTCTGAAGAACCTATTAGGCTTTCAGCATTTGCAATATCCGTAAAACCTAAATCCACTAATACTAACCCAAAATATCCTTCACCAATTCCAATTGTTCCTGTTCCTGAATTACATCTGTTAAATATTCCTGAACTAACATTTTGATTATTAGATGCATTACCAATCGGATTCGAAGTGGTTGTAATTGTTCCTGCTAATGATTGTTGGTATTGGTTAGGACCTATTGAATATTGAGTTGTACATCCTACACCCTCTACGCTAGGTGAAAATCCACTTATATCAGTATTGTAAGCTGTAATTGTGTATAATAAATTTGACATATTTTATGATTTATATATTTTTAATTTTAATGTTTTAGTTCCTTTAATGACCCTATGCCACTCATGTTTTGGTATAAATATACGTTCTTGAAGTGAGGTTGGTAGAGAATTATCAAGTTGTAACTTCCAATCTGTATTGCCTATAATTTCAATTGTTCGATTTTCATCATCACGATGCCACATCAATTCAATTGGGTCAATATTATCTCCAAATTCACGAATAATGTAATCATCTGTGATTTCTACGTCAGTATATGGTTTACCAGAATCCACCGAAGTTTGATTTAAGTCCTAACAATTTAGCATATCGAGGTAATCTACAACTCCAATATCCTGCTTTGGTTTTATCCTTTTTAGTTGAACATTTATGACGAGCAGCAAAAGCATTTCTTGCTTTTTTATCGTTAATTTTAGCTCTTAAACCACCTGAACCAAAACGTACTGTTTTGATGTTTCCGGTTTTGGGATCTTTAACATAAACCTTATATGCTTTACCTCCTGATGAGTCGCGTGTTGGTTTATTTAATTTTTTGTTGTCGTTTTTAGCCTCATCTATTGATTCATCTTCCATAGGAAAATCTAAAGGCACTTTTTTACCTTCAAACATACCATAATGACCTAAATTTGTTTCTGTTAAGACAGATAAATCATCTTCATTTGATATATCAATTATACCACGAGAGTAGTAAGAGCGTGCTTCAGCCCATAAGTTAAAATATGCCGTCGAACCAGCACGGTATAGATGCTCTGTTAGCGGTTTATTAGCGTCTAAATGGTGCTTAAGCCCCTCAGACAATATAGCACGCGGTGCTAAGCTCTCATTGAGCATTAACGCCGGTTTTTTAGTTTCGCAAGTATTACATCCGCAGTCGCACATATTATTTCATTATTTCGTTATAAGATAATTCTATTTTATCTCCTGTTAAACTTCCACTTTTATATAACAAGTTTTCGGGTTGTACTGTTGCTCTTAATCCACCAGTTGCCGTACGAGTTGAATCATGTCTAATATTAAGAACAGGTTCGGCATTGAATTCTTCTACATCACTTAGATCTTCTATAATTTTAGAAACTTCAACTTTTACTGTATCTCCTTCTAAACTAAAATCTTTTGGTGAATATGTTCTATAAATTACAACCGCATTATCTGAACCAAATATGATGGATTGTTCATCTTTAGAAGGTAAATCAGTTACAATAATACCTGTTACTTTTTTATCTGTGTTTGAATTATACATAACATTAATACCTTTTTTTTCATTACCTAATTTATCAGTAAAAGGTTTAAACGTTAATTCAGGTGCAAAATCACCTCTTTTAATCTTTTCAGAAAGTTTTGCTACTACATCTTTATATCTTGAATCTGAGCTTTCCCAAAAACCAGCATTATCTTTTTTAATTGATATGGGATAATCTTTATCACCTTTTAAAACAACATCTGCTTTTTTACCTCCAGCAACATCATATCCTACACCTACAACATCTTTAATTCCTTTAGTAGCATAATTTTTATTAGAACCAATAAATACTACATTTTTAGGACCATCTTCAAGATATTTTTTTAATTCGTTTTCTAAGATATCTTCATTTTCAGTACCAGCTGATGCTCTACCTTGTGCGTTAGATGGTTTTAACAAAAATGAAGCACCTTTATATAATATAGCTCCCATTGAAGATCCTTTTGCATTTGGATCAAATGTGAAATCTTCTAAAGCATCCATTTTTTGAGCGTAATCAAAACGCTCTGATCTAGGGACTAATACTTTGTATCTAGTTCCAGATACTTGTTTAAAATCTTCATCTTTAAATTCAAATTTATCTTTAAGAATTTTAACTCCTTCTTCAGCATCGGATGCTTCATTAATTAATGAAAATTTTTCACCTATAACTTCACTAATAAATGTCTCCAACAACAAAACATCCTGAACATTATTCATGTCAGGATATCCTTTAGGAAATTTATATGCAATACTATTTAAATATTTTGTAATGTTATCCAATTTTATTTTATTTTATTTTATTTTATTTTGAAATTTCCTCAACATATTCAGATTTAACTCTAGTATCTGAGCCATCTAGGGTGGTGAACATTCCATCTTTATATATACCTTCAGTTCCTGATTTTATGTATATGTAATTTTTTCTATTACTTAACATATCTTCAACATCATCTATTTCATACTCTGGAACAGCTTCATGGTAGAAGTCCTGGTATTCATCTATATAATAGACATTAGTATTAATTTTTTTATTTTCTTTTAATAGCTTACCTTCGGCTAAATATTTTTTTAAATCGAAATCGTCCATTTTTATACTTCTATATCTTCAGTATCATCAATTTCTACATCTATTTCACCTGTAGAATTATCAGCTCCATCTACGTCAGCACCTCCACCTTCTTCGGCTTTAGATCCATATCTCAATATACGAGCAATTGCTTGAATAGCACGCTCTTCTTCAGGAAGATTTAATAAATAGTATTTTTTACCTTCAACTTGAGCAATCCAACTTCTCTTAGAGAATATAAGATAGAAACTTTCTCCATTCCTTAAATTAATTCTAAATGTAGTAGGTTTTGGAGCAACCCAATCTATGGATGCTAAAAATGGATCAAAATCATGAGTTAATAAATCAACTATGATAGCTTTAAGTTCTGGAAATTTAGTTAACTCATCATATTCTACAGCAGCGGCATCAGATTTAAGCTGAGATTTATATACTGTTGGTATAATAGCTCTAATTTTCTCTCTTAATTCAGCTTTTGTCATATTATGATTGTCTATTTGTAATATTTAAATTCTCTAGATCTTTAATATAATCATCAGTTTTAACTAAAATACTTCCCATATCAACTTGTTTATCTCTATCTCCAGATGGATCTAATTTTGTTAATGAAAGTCTTGTTACTCTCGGATTGAAGTTTGGATCTTTATCTGCAAAGTTACTGTTGTAATATTGTGTTTGATGTACTCTATACTTTTCAGCACTTTCATCTTCAAATTCATGATATTGAACATGAACAAACATTGGGGCATATCGTCCCATTCTTGCTTTAATTCCACTATTATCATGTGCTTGTAAAGATGCTATTGCATTACTTCTACTTGCAACCCCATCAGGGAAGAAATAATCAAAAGTTGCTAATTCATCTCTTCCAGGTACTATTGTATTTGCAATTAATTCTTCACCTGTAAAGCTATTATCAGTATACTCATCTAATTGCTTTTTATCTTTTTTTTTATCCTTTGATAATTTACCTAATACTCTTTTTACAAGTGCTGCTTTAGCATCTTCATCAGAGGGTAATGTATCTATTTCACCACGTTTTAATCTTTGAAGAGCATCAACTTTTGCTTCTAAATCTAAATTTTCTTCAAAAGCACCTGATGCTGATTCTCTACCTACAGCAGCGTCACCCATTTCGTTTGGTGTATATAACGATGCTTTAAATCCTGTATCGCCATCTGTGCCCAATTGGCTTGTATCTTCATCTACAACGTCGATAGTCGCATCTACTACAGCATCAATTGCTGGTTCTTTTAATTCAAAGTCTAAATAATGTTTAGCACCTGAAATCATATTCTTAGCAGTAACAATTTTTGATTGCCACCAATGTGGGAAATCAACTTCACCTTGTCCTTCTAAATCATCCATCATTTGGTATAATTCCATAGAATATTTTCCGATTTTATATAAATCGCCTTTTAACATTCCTGGTTCATTATCTTGATGACCTAAATCTAGATCTTCTTGCATCATGTCCTCATCATCATCTTCCATATCAAGATTTTCGAGAGCACCTTCTAATGTAACATCGTATCTATTTGAACTTGTACCAAAATCTAAAGCACCATAAGCATCTAATCTTCTATATTCCCCTGGGAAGTTATTTTTAAAGATCATTTTAGCTTGATCACTCAACTCATATAATTGATCCATTATCATCTGAAGTTCATCAGCTGCTCCTGATTTATCTTCATTTAATTCTCCTCTATTTTCAGGAGCATTTCTCATTAAATCTTCACTTAAAGAAGATCCTAGTTCGTCTTTAACACCTTGCATAAATCCTTTATTATATGCTAATTTATCAGGTCTGTTTTTTAACTTTCCTAATAGTGTTCCATATGTGTAAGCTGCTTTTTCTCCAGCTTCATATCCTCTTTCTTCTAAATCCGCTAGACCAATATTTTCTTCATTTAATTCTCCTCTATTTTCAGGAGCATTTCTCATCATTTCTTTAGCAGCAATTTGAGCTCCATCTAAACCATTAAATACATCATCGCTACCTACTATATCATAGTATTTATCTTTGAGTCTTTTTAAATCAGATAGGAATTGTTTAATTTGAGTGTAAGTTCCAGTACTCCAAGTACCTTCTGTCATTTTTTCTTTACCCCTTTTTTTATAAACAATATCATCATAAGCAGCACCAATATCACCTTTATATAGTTGGTTTACTATTCGTTTACCTAAAATACCTAGCTCTTCATCTGTTAAACTATGAGGTCTATTAAATCCCTCTAAATAAAATTGACCAATATCTTCATAATCATAAGTAAAATCTTTATTCAATGGGATTGATGGGTCAGATTCTTTAATATTTTTTTCAATGGCAGCACCACGTTTTTCTTCGTAGTCAGATAATTTACCATCTTTATTTAAATCGGCTGCTTTAGGATTTTTAAGAGCATCCTTGATTAGCTCAGTTAATTTTGGGTCTTTCATTCCTTCAGATTGTTTTTTAGCCATATTTGTAGCACGTCCATACATCACTGCTTCCGCATCCTTACCATACTTTTTAACAAGGTCACGTTTGTTACCCTTCATGTTCATGATGATATCCTCACGTTTATCTAATTCGGTTTTGGTAAGTTTGCGTTCGTTAAGCATGTGTTTTGTTTTTACTTGTGTCCTCTTTTGAAGTCAGCAGATAAGTTTTTGATTTTGTTAGCGGCAGATCTACATCTTCCTTTAGCAGCAGCTGATGTTTTGTCAATTTCTGCTTCAATCAATAGTACTTGTTCTTTGATTCCTTCTAATAATTCTTTAGTTTCCATAATTTTTATTTTTTATAAATTTTATTGTTTGTTTACCTTTATTGTTTTTTAATTTAATGAATCAAAAGCTATCATTCCAACGGCTCTTCCGAAATCAGCTTTTCCATACTCATTGTCTGGGTTTTTCTTAGCCCAATCCATTAGAGCTTTTTCTATTGAAGCTTTAAGTACAGGGATAAGTTCCTTTTGTATTGCTTTAACATTGTCATCATTAGCATCAGCAAACGTATACGCTTCTTCTAATACATCTTCTTTAATGTCATTTTTAGCTTCGTAAGCTGCTTTTACGCTTTCTAGAGTTGGTAATGCTTCACCTTGTTTTCTAGTATCGTATCCTGGTGCGCTTTCGTTTAATGTTTTACCTTCAGCTAAATATTTACTCATAATTTCATCAGCAATATCATAGAAAGTATCCCAAGATTCACCTTCAGTTGCTTTCATGAGATCACCCATAAACATTTGTTTTGCATCTCCATCTAATTCAATATCTGCTGCTAAGCCATCAACTTCATCTCTACGTATTTCATCGGTATAAGGTTTTGGTTCTTCTTTTAATAGCTTACCTTCAGCTAAGTATTTTTTTAAATCGAAATTTTCCATTTTATTTTTATTTTATTGTTTGTTTTATTTTATTTTATGATTCCTGCTAATTTTTTAAATCTAGAAATAGACTCATCTAATCCTACTACAGCATCTTCAGCTGGGTTGTCAATAGAAATATCAGCTACATCACTGTTATAATCTTCTTCTTCATTAACACCACTCTCATCCACTTGAGAAACGTGTGCTCTAGTAAAGTAAGTAATTGTATTACCAATTTGATCAGTTAATTTTTCATCTCCTAATTTAGCAGCTTCTTCTTGTGCTTTCATTAGTAAACTTTGAACAGCTACTTCATCAGCATCTTCACCTGGCATACTACCTTTTACTTCGATATCTGATTCAACTGATTCATCATCGATTTCAACATCTTTTTCAATGTCAACATCAACTTCTTCGTTGTCTTCAACATCTACTTCTTCGGCTTCATATACAAAATCTCCTTCTTTTAAACGCATATTTTGAGTAGCAACATCAGGTAGTTCATTCCATGTATAGTCTACATATTCTTCTGCTTCATCTGGGTCTTTATATGCTTGTAATAGAAGATCTAATTTTTGATCATTAGATAGCTTATTCCATTTTTCTGCACTTTCGTGCATCGTATCCTCAGACATAGCGGATTTGATAATTTCTTTTAATTCTGATTTTTTCATTTTTGTATTTTTTACAATTGGTTTTCTTTCTTTGATTTCTGATTCTTGCAACTTAGCAATTTCTTTTTTAAGCATTCTAAATGCAATAAATGCTTCTTGTTTATTTCCATCTTTAATTGCATCAATAGCATCAGTTAAATATGAATTTTCTCTATGGTAATTTACATCTTCCATATCGCTAGATACTTTTAAAAGAATATCCATTGGAGTATTAATATCAAATATAGATGCTAAATTTAACATACCATCGTAGTCGAAATTATTAGTCCAGCCTCTACCTGGTTCGTAATTTTCTTCGTTAAGCTTACCTTCAGCTAAATATTTTTTTAAATCAAAGTTTTTCATTTTCTAATGTGTTTATGTATAAATATGTAATAAATACTATTATGCGATGAAGGATTTAACTACTGGATATGCAGTTGCAATAGCTTCATCTCCTTTAGCTATAGTTTTTAATGATGCTACTGATGCTTGAAACCAACTAGCATTACTTAAACTACTTACAGCTTCAGCTCCATAACCCGCGGCCATACCCATAATTACAACAGCATATATTGCCTTTGTTGTTGCTTCTAATTTCTTCTCATCTTTAATAAAGAATTTTAAAACACGTTTAATAGGCATTTGGAAGGCTTTCTCATTATCATGAGCCCATTTATTAATCTTACCTGCAAAATCTTCACCTTTCTTCCAATTTAATTTTTTAGCTAATTTTTTAGACATTTTAGAAATAAATCCTATAAGAGCATTACCTGTTAAAACGGCTGCAATTATAGATGTTACAATAGCTTCATCTAATTGTTCTTTGTCACCTTGCTTTGCTTTTAACTCTTTACCTAATGTAGCCGCTATGCCATTAGCAGCAGCCATTAATTCAGCATCGAATGATTTTTCTTCAGGGCCATTATCTTCAATTTCATTTAGGTCTTCTTTATGGAATAATTTTTCACTTTTACCATTAGGGCCACTTCCATCTTTATCATGAGGGTTACCTGACATTAAGGAATCATCAGGCATTTTATGAGTTTTACCTTTCCATTCTTTACCATCTTTAGTAAAATGGGGAACACCTTCTTCTTCTTTTAATTTATTGATTTTCTTACCTGCTTTAACTGCAGTTTTGTGTGCATCTGAATTACCATGAGCTGGTTTCCCACCTCGTGCTTTTTTAGCACGGATATTTGCCCACAATCCTGGTTTTTCTTCTTTAAGTTGAGCAATTACTTTTTCAACTATTGATTTATTTAAATCAGCATCAAGTTCGAATTTTGTAAATTTATTTAAATCGTTTAAACTTTTCAATTCAACTCTTTTACCATCACTATCTAACCCGTAAATTTTACCATCATACTTACCCATCCCATCAGAACGTTTACCTGCTAATTTTTGTTTCAATTCAGCACCTGCTCTACGTTTAGATACTGATGACCCTATCCCTGAGTCTTGTCTAGTAGCTTCACCTAACATACCTGGATCCATATCAATGAAATCATCTGATACAGCAAATACTTGTACTTTACCATTTTCTAAATCTTGTATATCGATGTCTTCTAAATCGTATTCTGCTTTTAAATCTCTAGCTACGTCACCAGCTAATCGCATAGCTTCATCAGCACTTTCTCTTCGGATTTGACCTGTCATTGTTTCTTTACCAAGTGCAATGAGTGCACCACCTGGTCCTAAATCGTAATCAATATACACATTTAGGAAGTTTGGGTTGGTTTTATCTTTTACAAATCTAGGCATAGATACTCTTGCTCTAGAAGCTTCATCTATTGATTCAGAAAATAATTCATCTTTAGTTATGTCTCTACCTAATGCTTTTTCAAAGGCCTTTATCATATCGATTTCAGTACTAGCGCCTCGTTTGAGCTGTCTAAGAACTCTTATTAATTCTCTTTCAGAAAAGTCATAATCTACTTTAGCTTCATCTATTGATTCATTCATATCGTAATCACGAAGTTGTTTTTGTACTTTATATAAACGATCTTCTAATTTATTTAATTCACTACCATATCTATCAGCTACTTCACCACCTTCTGGTTCAGCTTCTTGCTCCATATCAATGTAAAGTTGTTTGATTCTATCTTCAATTTCTGATTTTATAGCTCTTAAATTTAAAGCTTCATCATAATCTATTCCTCTAGATGGTTTGGGTTGAGATGCTTTCATTTTAGCTGCTCTCATTTTCATAAGGATTGGGTCATTCATATCTATTTCATTCATAGACATTTCATCACGTACCCATTCTTTTTCACCTGGGCCTAGTTGATCATAATCCATACCAAATTCTGCATTTGCTATTGCATCCTCTAATGAATCAAAATCTTCATCGGAGTATTCGTTTAATGGTTTAGAAAAGAATTCTTGTATTTTTTTTAAGTCTTTCATTATATGTTGGTTGCGTTAAAGGTAAAGTCGATTTTTGGAAACCATTCTCTTTCATTTGGTTCAAAGTCGTAATAATTACTCTCATCAGTAATTTCGAAACCTTTAGATTTAACAAAATTTAATACTTTAGTCCATTCTCTATCTTCAAATTCACTGTTGGTTCTAAATGTTATAGTTCCATATCCTTTATCTTTTAAAGGATCACTATCGGGTCTATTACCTGAATATTTCCCCATATCAACATAAGAATCACCTCCAAAACGACTATCAATTTCTCTTGCTAATGCGGTTTCTTCACTTTTAAAATCATTTTCGTTTAATGATTCTTTCATACCTAATCTAGCATTTAACACTTCTATAAATGGGGTAAAATTATGTGTGCCGTATTCATCAATAAGAATAGAAGCTACTGCTTCAGCAAAGTCAGTATAAGACATTGAATCATCAATTTGAAGCATAGCAGTATTTATAGCATTAGCTAGTGATTGTGACTTAGTACTACCTAAACCAGCTTCGGTTAGGTATTGATCTTTAAGCCAAGAAGACATATTAAATTCAGACATTGTAATTTTTGTTTATAAATATACGAAGTTTGTTATTTTTTCATTTTTTCAAGGTGTTTGATAGTTTTGTCCAGAGATTCTAATACTCTTTCCTTATTAAGACCACCTACCCACTTTTCAACATCCCCAGCTTCCGTAACATAGGATGAATTTGTTTCAGATAATTCACTTTCTATAAATTCTTTAAACCCTCCAATAAATGACTCAATTTCACTATTATGGATATTTTTACTATAGGCTTCATATAAACCTGCTTTGCGTAATTCATGTTCAAAATCGATTACACAATTTAAACATTTTTTATGTATATTATAGAAATCTTTATCTAGTTTTGATTTCATAACACTATTACAATTAGGACAAAAAAGAGGCATTACGTGTGCCTTTTTTGCTTTATCTAACTTTGTAATGTTTTGTGTGATACCATCTTTAATAGTCCATTTACGACCATCTTTTTCCCAAATATCTCCTTCTTTATGGAATTCTTCTTTTTTATTATAACCTACACCTTCACCAGTTCGGGCATCTACATCACCCTGGATGAGGTTTCTAGCTCGTTGAACATCTCTTTCAGCGAACTGTTTTTTTAAAACACTATCTTTCATTTATAATTTTTGTAACTGTGTTATAATTGTTTGAATACCCTCAGAGGTAATTTTACCTTCATCATACCATCTTATTATTTGATCAGATAATTCTTGGGCATTTATTTTTTTTAATTTGGTATCAACAAATGATTTTTTGATATTTTCACTTCTAACCTTAGATGAACCCCCTTTATACCCACCATTTATTGTATTTAATTTACTCATAGTCCTAAGTCTTTTAATTGTCTAATTGTATCAGAAGCTGATGTGTGTAATATTCCAATACCGCCACTTGCTCTCCATTGATCTATATTTGAAGGACGATCATCAATTAAGATTCTATTCTTTTGAGCATAGTTTTGTTTATCTTTAGCTTGTGCTAATATTAATTTAGTACCAGGCATGTTATTTTTAACCCATAACCTTTTACCTAATCTTGAGGTTTGGGATCTAGATGGAGATGATAATAAAATTGGTGTGTATTTTTTAATATAATCCCAATATGTTTTTCCATCAGGCATCCAAGGCATTCCTACCCAATACCCAACTCCTCTTTCATCAATTAATTTCCAAAAACCATCTTTACCAAAGTTTTTTTCATACTCAGAAGGTAATATACCATCTGATGCTTTCATAAATTGGGCATCAAAATCAGTAAGCACCCCATCCATATCGCTATAAATTTCGTAGTTCATATCTTCCATTTGTTCGAATAATGGTAAAGATAATGACTTTCCTCTGCTTCTCCAAATATCTAATATCTCTTCTTTTTCTTCTTGTGTTATTGTTTCTTGATCAATGAATATATTTAAATAATCATCTATAACATCTTTAAACGGACGTTTAGCCTTTTTAGCTTTAAAATATAAACCTTGAAGCATTGCATCTACTTCTTTTTCTAATTTGAAGTATTGTGATTTTGATAACATATCGGCATCAATTAAATCTCTTAATAATTGATCATCTTCCATATATTTACCTGCCTTTTCATTATACCCATCTTGGGTTAAATGTTCAAGTTCATGTCTAACTACATCTTTAATATCAAATGATACTTTTTGCCAATCTGGGTTTTTAGGTATTTTAAATTTAACTGATAGTAATGGGGTAATTTCATCCCCTTCATTATCAAACCCAGCATTTGCTCCCCCATCTACTCCATACTCATCATCTGTAATTTCAACTTTACCTACAAAATCAAAGAAAAAATCTTTAGATGGAATATCATGTTCTTCATCTGGGTGATCTACTCTAAATTCGAATTCACCCTCTTTATCACCTCTATCGTGAATGTCTTTAAATGCTTCAAATGCGATTGATGATAATTTATTTGCTAATGTATCGTATCTACCTTCATTCAATTGTTTAGGGGTATTATCGTGCCAACATTTATGGCAAATGTATAAATCGTCTCCTCCATCTTCTATATCCCAACTCCAACCGCAATTATCGCATTCGATTTTATCGCCTACAATTGCTTCTTCTAAACCTTGAGCTAATTCACGAGCGTATTGGTTTAAACCAAATGGGTCATTACCTAATTTATCATCAAAACCATGTTTGTGTTTATATGGTTTATTTGATTCATTTAAACTATCAGTCCAATTTCTGAATGTCATTGTACCTTTTAGGTTAGCCTCAGCTTCAATATCGTTTAAGTTATCGTCTTCTTGTGTATTAGTTGTAGTAATGTTACCTAATCTACCTTCTAAATTTTGGATATGGTGTACCATCTCATGTGAAAATGAGCGTACTATATCCTTGGGATGTCTGCCTTCGGTGTATAACACGATGGTTTGGTTTTCCGGGTTATAATACGCGGTTTTACCGAGGAATTCACGTGCATTATCGCTGTCTCCATCAACAAATTCAACTGCAGGTAAAGGTTCTATATTGTACCCTTTATCTAACATATGTTGAGTTAATTGTATGATTTTTTCTTTAATATCTATATCTTTAGAATATGAAGCATTTTCATTTAATTTGTTATACCCTGAACCATATGGGGCAGCTTTACCATCTTCGGGGTCATTTTCTTCTAAAAATGCAGTTGGGGTAACTAAACCATGTAATTTAATTAATTTAAGTAAAAGTAAAACTAATGAACCTGCGGGTATTGCTAATATAGCTACTCCAAATACTCCTTTAAGAACATCTTTAAGTTGTTCTTTAATTTGTTGTTTGTCTAAATCAGTAAGTTTTATTTCTCCTTTAGCAGCTTTAAATAAAAGACTAAATGCCGCCTTAGTTTCTGCACCTTCTTGTTTTAAATTATTTACAAATATTTTAAATTTTTCTTTAATATCAGATATTGTTGGAAGTTTAATTTCTTTAATTGCAGGTGAAACTATATTATATACCATTTCTTTTTCCTCATCTGATAATTCACCAGGTAAATATTTTTCAAATTCTTCATATGAAACCTTAGCTGCTTGTCTAGCATTAGTACCACTCATCCCTGTATCAGGAGTAGTAACTACTTTAACTTTCATATTAGGATATTTTTCTTCAATACCTTTAGTTCTAGATGCAATATCTTCAGCATCATCATCTCTACCGTCTCTACCCCCAATCACAAAATAAACTGTATCTTGTAAATTATTTTTTCCTAAACGGATAACGTCACCAATTGGAGCTTTAGATGGTTGAATATTTACCTTCATTGGAAGGTATGTTTGGTAAACCTCCCAAATTAAAATAGCCTCAGCTTGAGTAAGACCATCACGTTTACCACCACCAACAAATATAATTAATTCTTCTATTTCTGGGTTTTGTTCAAGTGTTTTTTTAACTACTTCAAAGTGGCCAGCTGTTGGTGGTTTAAATCCACCCCCATAAGCAGCTATTACTTTACCTTTTCCTTCATTAAGGATACCGTCTACCAAGAATTTAGTTAATTGATTCATTATGAATTAAGAAATTTTTCTATTCTCATTTGCGCCTCTTCTTTAGACATAGTGTATTCAATTACATCATATACAAAATCATCATCTAACATAGCTTGAATTTCTTCTTTATCCTGAGCATTTCGCTCATCTGATTTTTTCTGTTGTGCTGGTGTTTTTAGTTTAGTACCTGTTGGGGTAAATGGTTTAAGATATTTATCGATAATCTTATCTATATCTTGCATTCTATCATCTAATGTATTGGCTACAGCAACAAAATTAAATCCAAACAAATCAGCATATTTAGGTAGATTTTCAGTTACACCTTTCCAAGTACGCATTACAATTGCAGGTGCTAAACTTCTGTCTTCACCTCCTGATTTTGTGTATCGGTCTTGGTTTTGACTTAATGAACGTTCTAAATCAGTATAAACATAAAGCATAAATACATCGTATCCTGCTTCCTCTAATTGTTGTTTTAATTCTGCTGTTTTATTATATGAAGATGCAGTGCCATCTAATATAAATGACTCTTTACCTTCAATAGTAGCTTGTACTTCACCTTTGAATTCTTTATTAGCAGCAGCCATTGCTTTAGCTTGTTCGCTTCTTTCTTCAGGTGTTGCATTTTTAAGATCTAAAGTAACATTAGCCTGTTTAAGCATACTGATAAATGTATTATCAATATTTAATACTTTTATTCCACCTAAATCTAAACCACTTAAAATATATCCTTTACCAGCACCTGGGGCGCCTGCTAATATAATTGCTTTAGGATTGTCTTTAGCTTCTTTTAACAAGCGACCTTCAGCTAAATATTTTCTATAATCGAAATCGTCCATTTTATTTTATTTTTTATTTTATATCTGGGAATTGGATTGGGGTTTTATTTCCATCAACATCAACCCCATATATCTGGTAGTCAAAATCCCCAAGGTAATACATAGGATACCAAGATTTTCCTCCAGTAGAAGTATTATAAGGTTTTTTTAATTGAATGTCATCACTTCCAATTTCCATATCTTCACCATCTAACTTAAGTCTTTTATAAGACATAGATTTAGTATTAGGTTTAATTTTCATGGATGCTTTTCCACTAGGATAATCTTTGTCCCCGGATGAATATCTGTCTATAAGGTCAGGGAATTCTTCAGTTGCACCATAGTTATTAATAATATTATTTAATCTATCAGCCCCTTTTTGATTAAGTTTACCAAATTTGATATAATAATAATCTACGGGAAAAGTTTCTTCTTCTTTTAATAGCTTACCTTCAGCTAAATATTTTTTGAAATCGAAATCGTCCATTTTAATATTTTGTTATAAATATCATGCTTTTCTTTTAGCTTGCGTTCTAAATTCTGTGAATGCCGGTTTGTGTTTAGGGTTTTCTAAATCAAATAATTTCTTTACAGTTTTGAATATGTCAAGATTTTCATCTTGTGTACGAGATGATTCATACATTTCCCACCCTGCACCTTGAATCTTACCTTGAGCGGCTTTACGTTTGTTAGATTTCAACCATAATACACCATATCTGTCTGCTTTTTTCTCAAAACATTCCTCGTAACATTTAGCATATACTGAAGTTTGTAGATCGTAAGTGGTTTGGAGGTGGTTTGATGTTTTAAAATCAATAATCCACAATTCAGTTTTACCATCGATTTCAATCTCACATACCATATCACAAGTACCAGCTACCTTCAATTCATCTGAAAATAAATGTACTTCAGCTTCAATTAATGTTGGGTTATACTCTTCCCAAAAATCAACAAAACGTAGGAACATTTGCCATACTAGTGTATCATATTGTGGTTGGCCAGATCTTGATAAGAAATTTAATTCCTTACCATTTAAGTAATCTTCAATCATTTCATGAGTTTCAGTACCTTGAGATGCTGCTTTACGTACGATGTGCTCGGAGGCATATCCTACTTTTTTAAGCCAATCTTCAAAGAACTTACCTTTGGGGTAAGAACCTAAAACATAAGTGATAGATGGGTAATATTCTCCATTACGTTGATAGTAACGAGAATCTGGCATTGTGATTTGTTTAGCATCATCCGATACTTCTAGAATACGTTTGTACGAATTCTTTAATACAATTTTTTTACTCATAGTAGTTGTAGTTTTCTTTGCATCAATCCATATTGATCAATAGGAAACGTTTTTTGAATTAATTTAGTGAAATTGTTAAATCCCATTTCACTTGGGTCTTTCCCCTCAAGATCCATAAAATAGACCTCTTTACCTTCATTCATAAAATACTCGGCAAACTTAAGAGCTTGATTTTGGGCGTCTGTATCTAAAGCTATATATATTTTTTCAACTGTAGATGTAACTATTTTCTTTAATAAATTTTGTTGTATATTTTTGCCTAATAATGGTATAGCATTTCTTTTAATGGCTATGGCATCAAATGGTCCTTCGCATATTACTAACGGTATATTCCAGTTAATAAACAACTCAAATGGTATTACATCACGTGACGTTTCAGGATTACGATATTTAATAAATGGTTCTTTTTCAAATGAACGGCCTGTAAAATAATTTAAATCACCTTGTTCATCGTAAGATGGGATGATAACCATCTTAGCATATCTTCCAAACTCACAATACCCTATATCATATTTTTCAATATCGTCTTTAGTAATACCTCTAGATTTTAAGTATGAAAATGCATGTCGTGCTAAAATATCTCTACTACCTAAGATTGATTTATATTCTTCTGGTAGTTTAAGTTGAGTTTGATTAGCTTGTTTTTTTACTTCAATTTCACTACCAATTAATTTTTTTAATTCCTCATACTTTTCAGGTGGGGCTTTAACTTGTTTAAATAATGAAGAAACACGACTTCCTTTTTTATCACAAGCCCAACAATGGAATGGATTATATCCTTTTTTATGTTGAGTAAAATTAACTTCTAATTTTGGTTTATGGTGGTTGCAGTAAGGACAGGCATAGGCTCTATTACCTCTTGCTGTTCTTTTACCTGCACCTAGTACAGAATCTACTAAATTTACTAATAGTTCATTTATCATTGCCCGCAATATACGAACAATATTTCACACATCAAAGTCACGAGTGAAGAACTTTCCGAGAATGTTATCATTAAAGAACTCATCAGGTTTTTCTAAAACCTCATATAATACTTGATATTTTAACTCGTAGTAAGTTAATAATTTTTTTGTAGGAGCACAAATTATAATTTGACGGTCGAAATTTTCTTTTGGTTCAGTTTTATATAGTTCTTTCATATATTTATTTGAACCCCAATAATTTTTCCAATTAGATTCTTTAACTGCCATTTTATACACAGGACGTCTACCTACTATACCTGCAAGTTCTTTAAGTTCTTTCTTACCTAATTTAACTTTAGTAGTATTTTGGAGTATTTTTCTGCCTATGTAAGTTTTATTGGTTGGTTTATGTGTTATTCGATATACAAAACCATAAGTGTTATCAGGAAAATCGGAGATTGTCTCCATTTCTTTTTTTATATAAATCCAATTCATAATTGTTTTTTAAGTATCGAAGTTAACTTGAATGATTGTATCACAAAACTTGGATACTGGGACGGGGTATGAGAGTTTACCTACAGCTACTAATTCTGTGTCATTTGTGTACAAACCAACAGTTGTTATGTAAGGGTCAAAGACAGAACCTGTTGCGAAGTCATAGTAAACATCATTTAAACTTCCAGTTGCATCTAAACTTTGAGAAATAATACTTGGGTTTTGAGAAAATCCAAATTCATTTTCATTTATAATACATTTGTATTGATGTTCATATATTGTTATAGATGAAGTGAATCCAACTTTAAAATCTTCTAACTGGGAGGTAGATGAACTGATTTCACTCCCCATTTGAGTTAAGGAACTTGTTGTAAATACAGCTATGCCGTGAGAATAAAATATTTGACCTATTATTGTTCCTGGGAGTCCTTCAGATGGTACGGCACCATAAACACCAGCACCATATATCGCACCCCCATAACCTGCAGAACTTCCTGATATAGTATTTAAAATTAAATTTCCATTACCATCATCTGATACACTAAACCCATACCCTGATGATGAAGTGTATTTTAATTCAAATGATGAAGGTACTATATTCTCACCAAATAATTTTTGGGGGATAGATACTACTGTAATATCTCCTAAACTATTTCCAACTCCAGTAGGAAAATTTCTAGATTGGGTTAGTGTTGATTGTAAATAATTTTCATATCTTGGGGATTGAGCTTGACCAAAAGCTACAGTATCTGCAGCAGTTGACCCAGGGATTATACTAGCTGTTGGGACAAAATCTCCTAAACTTCTTGTTAGATAATTAGAATAGTATAATTGTTTTGCGCTATTATATATTCCTGTAGTATTTTGAATAGAAATTAAACCAGTAGGACTTGCCAATTCCGATCTAGTAGATCCTGAAGGGTTGATACCTTGAAAGATATCAACTCCAAGATTAGAGGATGTAATAGCCGAACCTGTAAGGTTAAATCCTTTGTTTGCTAAAAAAGGGTTTATTACGACATCATTTGTTGAAAATTGTTTGTAGGCTGCCATTCATTTTAAAAATCAAGCTTAACTCTTACGAGTAATTCTTTTGTAAAGTCTTTTGGTAAAGGTCTTGATAGTTTTGCTACTGCTAATAACTCACTATTATCATTATATAGTCCTACGGTTGTAATGTATGTTTGAGGGTTATCAACAAATGATGGGAATAATACTACACCAGTTGAACCTGATATAAATGATGGGTTTTCTGAATAATTAAATGCTGAGTTTCTTGCTCTTACAAATACAAAATCAGATGATAATGTTTCATTACTATTTAATGTAAAATTTGAACCTGAATTCAAAGAATCAAATAAATGATTTGCATTTAGTGATGCTGAATCAAATGAACGTGTTACTTGAAGTGATATACCTCCACTTGCTGCCGGTACCTCTAAAGCTTTAGCATTTAATAATATAACCCCAATATCTGGTAGTAACCAACCATATGATCCTGAGTTAGCAGACCAACCTTCAGTATTTAAAGCTCCACCACTTAACGATCCTGCTGAACCTGAAATAAGATTGTATCTTCTACCCGCATCTGTAAATACTACTGATTGGTTTAGTTGGCTGTCATCTGTTAAATGGAGGGTTTGGACTGTTGAGTTATAATTTGATAATACTATTGATGTTAATCCTGGTAGAATAGATTCTTTATATCTTTCTCTTTCAATATTAAGTGCATAAAAGTAAGAACCTGTAGTATTACCAAATATAAAATCTGCATTCTCGTCTCCTAAAACTAAAGTTCTATATTGACCAAAATTAGATCTAGTTGCTGTTGATCCTGTTACTAAAGCGTTAAAAAATGTACTACCACTACCTTTTACATCACAATAAGCTATTGCAAATTGGATTGCAGCCGAGTCATCTGTAGATGCTGTTTGGTATACATCTGTATAGTATTCTTTAGTACTACTTCCCATTTGTACTGAGGATGAGAAGAAGTTTGTTAAAGATGGGGTATTGTTACTCCACATAGTGGAGGCAACTGCGTCGTTGCTTAAAACAATATCTCCTAGTTCAAATCTTGTAAATGCCATAATTTTATATTATAATTTTTTTATCCTCCAGTTGTAAATGCAGAAGTTGTTGCTGATTTATTTATTGTAATTGGGACTTGTACTCTTGCTCCACTATCTCTACCTATAATTGTTAGGGTAGCATATAATGATTGTTGAGTTCCAAATAATGTATTAACTCCAGTTGCAGCTACTGATAATGTAGTTCCAATTACGGTTTGTGAAACATTAGTTCCGTTAGTAGTTGTTGTTGTTTGGGAATTTAATTGATTAGCTGATGTTGTATCAACTCCAGTACCTTGAAAACTTGAAAATAATCTAGCATCCGAAACTGTAAATGTATATCCACTTGGTTCTGTTGTAGTAGTGTAATTTAAAGTTGTAGGGGTTATTGCTTGAGTAGCTAATTGAGCTAATGTTAAACTTGGTGGAACATTTAATATAGGTAATCTACTAGTACCACGTGGTAAAGTAGCTAATTTATACTTCATGATTTGTGTTTCATCTGGAAATGCTTCTAATAGAGGCATATTTTCAATGGCCTCACCATAATATGCTGAGCCTGAAGGGTGTGATGGATTATACAAAGTATAATCAATTTCATCATCTGATAAAGCATATTGTGTAATAGTAAAACCACCTTGCCCAGCGGCTAGAAGTTCTCTGCCTTTTTTTGTTAAGATAGCATCAATTGTTACTACTTGATTATTTAAATATCCCATTGTTTTTGTTTAATTTAGTTATAAATATACGGTTCTTTTATTTCTATTCCAAGTTCACCTTTAAGATGAAGTAAATCCACCTCCTCCTCCAGTATCTTGTGTACTAGGTGGAACAGCGTTTTGTTGTTGTAATTGGTTAATTATAGTTTGCACATTGTTCTTTTGTGTTTCTGATAGATCCTCTGGTATTAAATACCCATCACCTGTTTTAGTTTGAGCTCCATATGATTGAAATGGAGGGGTTTGATAAACCATTACTCTATCATCGGCATCAACTCTTTTTCTTATTGTAAATTGATAAATTTCACCATTAGGGATAGGAATCTCTAAGGTAGATGGGTCAGGTGTTACTGCTATTCTATCAAATAAATTAGATCCTGATACTAGGGATTTAACATATAAGGAGTTAAAACTATCATACCATACAAAATTCATCTCACTTGCGTATGATTCAGTATGGTTTATGACATCTAATACTTGAAAATCTTGTGTAATTAAAGTTTTTACACTAGAATCATCATTAATATTATATGTTACCCTAATTTCATCACCTCTTTCTGCTAAAAAGTTTAAATCAAAATCTTCATAAGCAGTTAAACTAGCACCTGCTTGTGATGCTGATGTGTTGAATCTAAAATAATTATCAGTTTCGTTAGGATTAATTAGAAGTCTATTTCTTTGTGATCCATCATAAGGCATACCAGGTTTTTGCCATAAATAAGCTCCAAGCGCAGGAGAGATGCCAGTGCTGACAAGAGGATATGAAGATTGGGTTACTGAATTCTTTACCCAATAATTCCAAGTATGTAAAATTGATAGAAAACTTCCATTATAGAGTTGGGAAACATTAACGGGGGCTCCACCTGTATTATAATTAGTTCCTAAACTCATAGAAATACTTGTAGGTGGTCCATCTAATTGAAGGAAACCACTTCCTGTTGAAGCCCAATAATCTTGACCAAATGGGTAGGATGGATTTACACCAGTATTATTATAAGATTGGGTTAAATATCCTATAGTTTCTTCATCTGAAAATTCTGAAAAAACATAATTACTATCCATATTAAATATTGTACAGTTTTGGGATGCTGCAAAACTTGAAGATAATGTATAATTTCTTAAAGTTCTTTGGGTTGAATATACTGTTTGATATTCCATACCTCCTTGAAAAATTTCACTATTTCCTATTTTTAATGAACTGTAGTCAACTACAACAGATCTTGATACTGATGTAGGGTTTGATCCATCTGCATCGGTTTTTGTAAAAGTAACTGCTGGAGATTCAATTTGTTTAGTTCCATAAGCAATAGTTGCTTTTCTCCCTTTTTCAAAAGTATTTGTTGTTGCTAATAAATTTTTATTAGAACCATCTATTTTTACTGTTACAGGATTAACTGTTAATGAATCTTCTGTTATATTATTTTGAGGAATTTCAATTAATTTATCAATATTAAATGTGTAAGTACCTGCTTTTGTAAAATTATTTATTGATTGTTCGAAATGAGCTATATATCGTGGATACTTATCAATTGCTGCAGTCTTACCATAAGAGCTATCACCACCCCAACTACCAGTTTCTCCATTGGCATATTCTACAGTACTAGCGGCTATAAACGCGCTGGTGGCATCACCAGTTTTACCAGCATAAGTATTATAATTTGCACTAGTTACTTTACTACCTGAATATCTTGGTATTGTTACTTTTTTAGCTGTATAGTTACTTTGAGGTACTTGTGCCTTTTGAGCTGAGCCTGAAGCTATTTGTTGTAAATTAGATGTTGTATTTATTCCAAATTGGTTTTCAACTACATATCTATATGGGTTTGGTCTATTTGCATTGTAGTTATTTGGAGTAGCATAGTATATACTATTTTCAAATATATTAACACCATCAAGTAATTGGATGTAGGGATCAAAATTATATTGAGATAATCTACTTTCTAAATAAAAGTTAGGTAGACCTATATTCTGTCTACTATCGACAGGATTATATAAGAAATTACTTATACCTTGACCAAAAGGTTCTGCTGATGTAACTAACCTATCACTAAATAGTGAAGTTGATTGTGATGTAGGGGATATTAAAGCATTGTCTGAAGCTGTTAATACAAAATCAAATGTTGGGTTTGAATTAAATGTTGGAGAGTTATCTATATCAATTAGATAATTGTTTTTATCTCTACTAACTTCGTTTATTGATAAAGCAATAGGAACTGAGTATCCACTACCTGAGTATAATATGTTTTCACAGGTTACCAGAGGGTTAGTGGTAATTAAATCATATGGATTTAATGACATTGTATAACTTACAGGAAATGAATATAAACTTGCTGACCCGGGTGTTGGGGGATTTTGTTGCAAATCTTCCAAAGCTTGGGCTTGAGCAGTTAAAACATTATTCATTGCATAGTTAAATGAAGATGTTGTCTCCGGGACTATAGGGTTCCAAGTGGCTATAGGTACGGTTAAAATCTTACCATTGATGGCATTGAAATACCAGGATGAAGTTAAAGGTACGGGAGTACCAGTACCAGCATCTGGTAGTATTACAGGTCTTCCTGTACCTACAGTCTCACTAGTACCAAAAAATTGGTAAAGACCATCACCCTGTAGGTAATCACTTGCGGGTCCACTTACATTCTGTGGCAATTGAGCGGTAAATGCTGAAACTCTAGGCATTAAAGCTGTAGAATCAATTGTTGAATAAGGTAAATTCCCAAAATTAGTATCAGCAGTATTGTTGTTATTAATTGCCCCTGAAATATTTAATCTAAGGTATGGTGTTAATTGGTTATAATTATAACTTGCACTGTAAGGCCACCTAATATTACCATCGT
>JACKZZ010008102.1_pt1 | contig 43878 bp, 75 predicted proteins | sample 8027871 | NCBI WGS metagenome assembly JACKZZ01 (sample SAMN15724774, study PRJNA655200) | protist metagenome | isolation source: fluorescence activated cell sorting (FACS) single amplified genomes of... | place: USA: West Boothbay Harbor, Gulf of Maine | collected 2000-07-19
CTTTAGCTGATGGAACTACTTCAGGTCAAATTAAAATCATTTATATGGTTGTTGACGGTGGTGGAACTGCAACTGTTACTCCAACTACTTTTGCTAGTGGAACTACATTAGCTTTTGATGCAGTAGCTGAATCGGCTACTTTAGTTTGGAACAGCACTATCGGTTGGGTTTTAACTGCCGACAGAGGCGTAACTGTAGCGTAATAATAATAAATTAGTGGCTCCTTCGGGAGCCACAAATTAAGGAGAACAACATGGCAAGTAAAGGCGATATACAAGCTACTATAATTTCAGCAGCTACATCAAATGTAGTTATTGCACCACCGGTAAGATTAAAAGGTGTTATTTTAGCTGGTCTAGCTACTTCAGGTGTAGTTCAGTTAAAAACAACAAGTGCAACTGGAGATACTTTATTTGAAGCAGATGTACCTGCAGGAGATATTACAAGTTTAAGTATTCCTGAAGATGGAATTTTATTTCCAAAAGGTGTTTATGTTTCAACTTTTACAGTATCTAAAGTAACACTATTAACTGATAAATACTCTGGTCCTAATCTTACAACTAGTAACCCTGGTTAATAAGTTATGGATATATCTTATTACGAAGATATATTGTTTCTAAAAAAAGGTGGCATGCCACCTAGAAACAAAAAGAATTTCCGTTCCACTAAAAGTGGAGCGGGAATGACTGCAGCAGGTGTTGCAGCCTATAGAAGAAAAAACCCAGGTAGTAAATTATCTACAGCAGTTACAGAAGATAATCCAGGTAAGAAAAGAGCAGCAAGAAGAAAGTCTTATTGTGCAAGAAGTGCAGGACAAATGAAGAAGTTTCCTAAAGCTGCTAAAGATCCTAATTCAAGATTAAGACAAGCGAGACGTAGATGGAAGTGTTAGGTTATGTCTTACCTAAATGCTAATATACCACCTATATATTGTAAAGTAAAAAAGGAGTATTTATATGATCTTAAAAAACATCAAGGAGAAAGTGAAGAGTGTGTGGTCTTCGGTATCACATCTATATCGGGACGTGCAATCTTATTTAACATCATGTTACCAAATGGTGCATGCTTTTGGCGCTTGCCTATCTCAGCGTTTTTTCAAAAATCACATGATAGAGCCACTGTGCCGAATATGCAGACGCACGAGTTGGAACTGTGGAACTGTTTTAGTTACTACCCTAGTGTTACTTGTTTTGATTGGTTGGCTGGTTTAAAAGGTAAATTTCTAGGTTTAGATAAAAAATTTTACCATGGAAAATATTTATTCACTATTGATTGGGCTCATCCAGAAACTAATATTTTGGATACAGAGCATTCTGAAATTCCTCAAGAACATAAGTGTGCACATATATTGGCTCTTGATAACGGTAATTATGCAGCTCAGCCTAATAATCGTATTTTGTGGCATGTTAATAGTTACACTACTGATGACAGTTGGCCTGACTATAAGGTACAAACTACTTACTGGGATGCAGAAGATAATGGTATGGTTACAGAAGATAGTGACAAAATGTTTTATCAAATGGAAGAAAAGAAATGATTGATAAATTTTTATATAATTTCTTTAGTTCTATAGATAATTTTTTTGAAGCTCTAGACAAACTTTTTAAAAGACTTCATAATAGGTGTCATGAGAGATACAAAAATATTAGAAAGTTATTCAAAAAAAGTAAAAGAAGAAAATCAAAAAAAACTTCTTTTTAAAAATTTACGGACCGAAGTAAATACAGGTGCGAACGGCACTCAAGACTACATTATTAAAAAAGGAACTAACATTGGGAAGGTAGCTAAAAAATGAAACAATGTAAGCAATGTAAAAATGAATTTGAACCAAAAGACGAATTAGATTTGTTTTGCGGTCAAGATTGTAAAGAAGAAGCGTTAGCAGAATTAGATTCTGATTCAGACGAGTGTTTATCGTGTCAATAATGGAGGGTGCCTATATGGAACCAGGAAATATGAACTACAAGTTTACAGCTATTTTAATTATAGCTATTTGTTTATTAGCTGTCTTTGGAGGACCGGCTAGATGAAAATAAATGACAATACAAATATTGGTCTCCCATTACGTAACTTAATTGGTCTGATTGGAGCAATTGTTATTGGTGCGTGGTTTGCATTCGGTGTAATTGAAAGACTCAATCAACTTGAAACTAAAAACCAACTATTTGAGAAAGATTTACTAGAAGCATCAGTTCAAAAACCAATTGATCAGGAGCAGTTTATGATCCTTGAATGGCAAGCAAATCAAATTGAAAAAATGCAAAAACAATTAGAAGACAATGTACACACAGGTGTAATGTTAAAACAACACTCAGAAGAAATTGCAAAATTAAAAAAAGATTTAGAAAAATTAAAAGATGCAACAAGGGATATAAAATTTAGTAATGGAAATGGAACTCATTAATGACAAAATTAGTAATAGCTTTATGTTTATTTTTAAATGGTCAACTTGTTGAGCATAGAGTACAAGAATCAATGAGTACTTGTCTTAAAATGAAGAGAGAAGCCAGTAGAAATATGAATATGGATAATAAACAATTAATGTGTGGTGAAGTAGAAGCTATTATTTCAATTAATGTTGACGGAAGCGAAAGTATTGATAAGATCATCATAGAATCAAAATAATGAATTTATCTAGAAATTTTACTCTTCAAGAGCTTATTAAATCGGACACTGCTATCCGTAAAGGAATAGATAATAATCCTAACTCGGATCAGATAGCAAAACTAAAATTACTTTGTGATAATATTTTACAACCCGTTAGAGATCATTTCGGTCCCGTGGTTGTAACATCGTGTTATAGGTCTCCAGAGTTGTCTGTTGCAATTGGTAGTTCTATTAACAGTCAGCACTGTAATGCGGAAGCCGTTGATTTCGAATGTCCAGGAGTCGATAATGCTGAACTCTGTGATTGGATATATAAAAATTTAGATTTTGATCAAATGATTCTTGAGTTCTACAAAAAAGGAGAACCTAACAGCGGATGGTGCCATTGTAGTTATACTGAAGATAAACCTAGGAAACAGTTCTTGCATGCATTCAGAGAAGAAGGTAAAACTAAGTATAAACCAATAATAGGAAAGGCAGTAGATTTATAATGGCAATTACAAGAGGACAGATACCTGCACAAATAGACGGTAAATTAAGAGGAGCTAGAGACGAAAAGAAAAAACTTTTAGCTAAAAAACTAAAGAAAAAGTTAATTGTTAAAAAAGTTAAGGTCTAGCATCCAATAATCATAAGTGGTATAATCCAAATAGTTATAACGTAAAATGGCTTTTTATATAAGCAAGGTGGCCACTAAAAAGGATTAATATGAGTTTATACGAGAATATAAATAGAAGACGTAAGCTTGGGATTTCTAGATCTAAAGCAGATTCAACTATTTCTAAAGGTTCCTACAGTAATATGAAAAAAGGTTTTCCAGAGAAAGCAAAAAAGGGAAAACTTATGGAAGAAGATTTAGTAGATGTCTCATACCTTGGTGACAAGGCGATGAAGAAATATAAAAAATATAAAGATTCTAAAGAAACTCAATTACATTCTAAAACAAAAAAACAAGGTCAACAAAGAGCTAAAGATAGAGCTTTAAATGAAATGCTCCAAGAAGATGGTGTTAAACCTAATTTTAGCAAAGGTGGAGAAGCTAGAGGTACAGGATGTGCTATTAAGGGCAAAGGATTTAAAGGTGTATTTTAGTATGTTATTATAATACTACAAAATTTAAAGGAGAAAATTATGTTAAAAGGTGGACAAAAAAAATTAGATAAAAACAAAGATGGTAAAATATCTGGAGATGATTTCAAAATGATGAAAGCTAAATATGGTAAGATGATGAAAGCTAAAAAAGGTGGCGGAGCTGACATGGGTAAAAAAGATTACAAACTTGGATTAGAAATGCAAGGTGATTACAAAGGTAAAGATATTAAAGGTAAAGCAAAAGAATTTATATCAACTGCTTTAAAACAAAACAAAGGTAGTATTTCAAAAGTTTTAAAAAAATTAGCTGGTTCTCAAGTTAGTGATAAAGAAGCTAAAGAAATAAAAAAACTTTTACCAAGTGCCGCTAAAAAAGGCAAGATGATGAAAGCTAAATCAGGTAAGATGATAGAAGCTAACATGGGTATGGAAGCTAAATCAACTCAAGGTTATGGCGCAGCTAGAACTTCTGGCATGGGTCTACAAGATGAAAATTTAATACCAGGAAAGTCTTTAGATTATTATAAAGACGTAATGTAATGAATTATGGCTACGTCAGGAACTACAGCATTCGATCTTCAGATCGATGATATTATTGAAGAAGCATACGAACGATGTGGTATGCGGACTAATAGTGGTAATGACATTCGTAGTGCAAGAAGAAGTTTAAATCTTTTATTTTCAGAGTGGGGAAACAGAGGTGTACACCTTTGGAAAGTTCAACTAAATGAAGCAACACTAGTTGCAGGTCAAGCAACTTATACTGTAGCAACAGATGTTAATGATGTTCTTGAGGCTTATATCTCATCTACTTCTACTGCAGGAAATACTGCAAGTACAAATGATATTTCATTAACAAAAATTGATAGATCTGCTTACGCAGCTCTTCCTAATAAATATGCAACTGGACAACCCTCACAATACTATGTTGATAGACAAACGGATCCAACAATAAGTTTATACTTAGCTCCTGATGCAGCAACTTACACAACTTTAAAATTTTATACAATTAACAGAATCGAGGACGCTGGTTCGTTTACCAATACTGCAGATGTTGCTTATAGATTCTTACCTTGCATGTGTTCTGGTCTTGCTTATTACTTAGCACAAAAAAGAGCACCGGATAGAATACAATTATTAAAACAATTATATGAGGATGAGTTAATCAGAGCTCTAAACGAAGATGGTTCAAGAACTTCAGTTTATATTTCACCTCAAACTTATTTTGGAGATGGGGTATAATGAGTTATGCAACCGGTAAAAGAAGTCAGGCGATATCAGATAGATCTGGTCAAGCATTTCCTTATAAAGAAATGGTTAAAGAGTGGACTGGTGCTTTAGTTCATATATCGGAATATGAGCCGAAACATCCACAACTAGACCCTCCTTATCATAAAGCAGATGCAATTGCTTTAAAAAATACTAGATCACAAGATTTTCAGCAACCGACTGTTGTTAATGGTGAAGTAGCATCTTCTGGTGGACAAGGAATGATAACTGCTAATCTAACATTACCTGGAGATTTTGCATTTATCACTCAAGGAACAAGTGCTATGATTCCAGGAGACCCTTCATTACAGAATAGAAGAAGACAATTATCTATGCAAATTAAATCAGTAACAGTGAGTATTACATAATGGCAATAAGTTATTCAGATTTTTTAACACAAGTAAGAGACTACACAGAAGTAGATAGTAATGTTTTAACAGATACTATTATTGGTCAATTCATTAGAAATATAGAGTTGAATGTAGCAGGAAGTGTTGACTATGATGACACAAGAAAATATGCAACATCATCATTCACTGCGAACAAAAGATATTTAATTACACCAGCCGATTTTTTAATTATTAGATCTTTACAAGTATTTAGTACTACTGATCAAACAGGAGATAGATCTTTTATGGAAAAAAGAGATACTAGTTTTATTACAGAATATAATGGTAGTGGTGCTACAGGATTACCAAAATACTATGCAAACTGGGATGAATCATCTATTGTAGTTGCACCTACTCCAGACCAAGCTTATGTAGTACAGTTAAATTACATTATTACTCCACCTAGTTTTACATCTTCAAATACTACTTACTTATCTGAATATCAACAAGGCATGCTTTTAGATGGTGTTTTAACCGAAGCATATTCATTTTTAAAAGGGCCTATGGATATGTACAATCTATACAAAAGCAAGTATACTGAAGGTATACAAAATTTTGCTCTTCAACAAATGGGGAGAAGAAGACGTGCAGAATATGATGATGGGGTACCTAGAGTTCAGATACCTTCACCATCACCATAAAAATTATTAAAGGAGAAATATTATGGCAATAACAACAAACGCAATTTGTAATTCTTTCAAAAAAGAATTACTTCAAGGAAAACACGATTTCGATACATCATCGGACACATATAAATTAGCAATGTATACATCTGTAGCAACTTTAGGTGCTTCAACTGAAAACTATACTACTTCAAATGAAGTAGCTAATACAGGACAGTATTCAGCAGGTGGAGGAACTTTGGTTAACCAAGGTGTAAAAGTATCTTCAGGAGTCGCTATTACAGACTTTGCTGATTTATCATTTACTGGTGTTACACTAACAGCTAGAGGTGCTTTGGTTTACAACACAACTACTGACGGTGGTACAGGTACTACTGATGCAGTTTGTGTTTTAGATTTCGGTGGAGATAAAACTGCAACTGCAGGAACATTCACTATTCAGTTCCCAGCATTTACAACTTCAGCTGCAATCCTAAGACTTACATAAGGAGTTTAAATGGCTTTTGTCATTAACGATAGAGTAAAAGAATCCAGTACTACTTCTGGGCAAGTAACTATTCAACTAGGAGGAGCTTCTCAAGGCTTCGTTGGTTTTGTAGCGGGTATTGGTAATGGCAACAGTTGTTATTATACTATTGCAGAACAAGGAACAAATAATTGGGAAGTAGGAATAGGAACTGTTACAGATGCTACACCAGATACTTTATCTAGAGACACTGTCTTAAGTAACTCTTTAGGAAACACTACTAAAATAAATTTTCAAGGAGCTGCATTAGATGTATTTTGTACTTACGCTGCAAGCAAGACTCCAGAAATGACCCTAACTACAACAGGAGACACTTTGTATGCTTCGGCTGCAAACACTCCTTCTAGATTAGCTTTAGGAAGTGCAGGACAAATATTAACTGTCAATTCAGGGGCTAGTGCGCCTGAATGGGCAACCCCAACAGCATCAGTAACCCCAGCGTTCGTAATTGCAATGTCGATCGCGTTATAGTAAAATAAATTATGGCACAAAACTTTAGAAACTACTTACAAAGAAACATAGGAGCATCAGCAGTAGACCTTTTAGGAGGAGCAGTAGGAGCAGGTACTTTTGATTGTATAATTAGTGTTAGACTTGCAAATACTACAAATTCTACTATTAATGTAGATACCTATATCAAAGATAGTGCAACAGATTATTATCTAATAAAAAATGTCCCTATCGTATCAGGTGGAAGTTTAGAATTAATTGATGGAGGATCTAGAATAGTCCTTCAAGGTGGTCAACAACTATATGCTATAAGCGATACAGCAACTTCTTTAGATACTGTTGTTAGCGTAGTAGATGAAATAAGTACATAGGGGTAATCATGGCTTATTTAGGAAATGCTCCAAAACAAAACTTAAATACCATGAACTCTCAACAGTTCAATGGTGACAACTCAACTACAAACTTTGTATTAAATCAAAGTGTAGCAAATACCGCAGAAGTAGAAGTCTATGTTGGAAATGTTAGACAAGATCCGTTTTCAGCTTACTCAATATCTGGTGGTACAACTTTAGCTTTCACAGCGGCCCCTCCAACAGGAACAGCAAACATCTATGTAGTGTTCCAAGGAAAATCTACTGGTAACATTGAACCAGGAGCCAACAGCATTGAAGCTGGAATGATTAAATCAATCAACGGTGGTTATAAAAATTTAGCAACAATTTCAGAAGCAATTACAGTTCCTGCAACAGATAATATGATGTTATGTGGTCCAGTAAGTTTCACTAATACAGTCGTTGTTAACGGAACATTAACGGTAGTATAATATGGCAACATTATTTGTAGATAAAATAGACCCACAATCAGGAACTAGTTTAGAGATAGGTAGTTCAGGAGATACTATTTCTGTACCAAATGGTGCAATGTCTGGTCAAAACTATCCAGCTTTTGAAGCTTATACAGGCTCAGACCAAAATATATCTAACGCAACATATACAACCATTAATGCTAATACAGAAGTTTATGACACTGATAGTGCATATGATACAAGTACATATAAATTTACACCACAAGTAGCTGGTAAATATTTTTTTTATGGTTCAATAAGAATGCAATGCTCGACAGCAAATACTTTAGATAATCTAATAGTAAGAATTTATAAAAATAATTCTATTACATCTAAAGTAAGTGTTTTTTATGCGAACTCTCTAGAAGAAAGAGTTTCTTTAGGTTGCACAGCTATAATAGATATGAATGGTTCTACTGATAATGTTTGCTTTCAAGGGTATATGACAATTACAAGTGGTACACCTTTTTTTGAAAGTGGTGGTGCTGGAACATATTTTGGTGCATACAGGATAGGAGATTAATTATGGGAACAATTAAAACAACAAATATAGAACCAATCGCTGACAACGGCACAGTAACCCTGGGTAGTTCTGGGGATACGTTTACTATACCTTCAGGTGTAACTGTTGCAGGAGCAATGGCTAACACTCCAGCTTTTGTTGCTTACAAAACTTCAGACCAAAGTATATCTCATGCTACCGAGACAAAAGTAACATTTACAGGAGAACAATTAGATACCGATTCTACTTACGATACTGGCAATTCAAGATTTACACCAGGAGTTGCTGGTTATTATTTTATAGGTGCTTTTTGGAGATATGATACTGGAACAGATTTTAGCCAACCTACATGGTCACTTTTTAAAAATGGAACAAAAATACAAAGTAGAATAGGAACTAATACTAGTTTAGATGGTTATAATTATAACTATATAACTTATTCTGATGCAGATGATTATTTTGAAATGTTTGGTTATCAAAATAGTGGTAGTTCTGTTAATATAAATGGTGCTGGAGGTTATCAATCAAATCAATCACAAGGATATTTTTACGCATATAGAATAATAGGAATATAATTATGGCATCAATTATAAAAGCAAATCAACTACAGGACTTTGGCGGTAACAGCATTATCACATCTGATGGTGCGGGGACTATTACTTTGTCTTCAGGAATGAATACTGCAGTTGCAGCAGGAACTAATAACACTCCAGCTTTTAGTGCATATAATAGTGCAGCTCAAAGTATTCCAAACACAACAGAAACAAAATGTATTTTTAATACAGAAATTGTTGATACTAATAATATGTTTGCTGATAGCAGATTTACTTGTAGTACAGCAGAAGCAGCTGGAAAATATTGGATAACTTTTTCTCTAGATTTAGATGGTATGGATGACACAGAGACAGTTGTTTTAACTTTATATAAAAATGGTTCTGGAAGTAATGTTCAAGGTGGTAGACAAATAAAAGCTATTAATACAATATCTGGTAATGCTGGAAATTGTATGGTGCAGTTTAGTGGAGTTATTGATGTAGTTCAAAATGATTATTTTGAAGTATATGCGTATCAATACGATAGTGTTGCAAACAACACTAGAACAGATTTTGGTAATATGTTTGCAGGATACAAAATTATAGGAGCATAGATTATGGCACTAAGTAAAATAGACGCGGCAAACTTTTTAGATGGTACATTACCCGATACAAACATTAATAATGCTTCATTAGATAATGTTACTGGATTACCTGCTGGTGTAGGTGGTAAGGTTTTGCAAGTTGTTAATGCTACTAAAACAGATACATTTGCAACATCATCTAGCTCATTTGTAGATATTCCTGGTTTAAGTGCATCAATTACTCCAAGTTCTACATCAAATAAAATTTTTGTAAGTCTTACACTTTATGTTGGAGATGATACTCAAACTGCTAATGTTATTTGTAATATTGTTAGAGATTCAACACAGTTACAAGAAACAGTTGCAAGATTACCACAAGAAGGTCAATCAGTTTATAGAATGTATAATTTATCTATGACAGATTATGATTCTCCAGCAAGTGTTTCAAGTCTTACATATAAATCTCAAATAAAAACTAATGCTGGTACAGGAGTAGTAAATAAAGCAGCAAATCAAGGTGGGTTTTCAAATACAGCTACAGCAACATTAACACTTATGGAGGTAGCTGGATAATGATTGAAAAAGCAATTAAAAAAATTAATCCAAATGCAGAATTTACAGTTAATGCAGATGACATTAATCAAATAACTTGGCTTAATGGAACAACACCTATATCAGTAGCTGACATAGAAGCACAATTCCCGATCGTTGAATTAGACAACGCTATGAGCACTTTAAGAGCTAAAAGAAACAAATTACTACAAGACACAGACTTTTATGGAATGTCAGATAACACAATGTCATCTGAGATGGCAACTTATAGACAAGCTTTAAGAGATATAACAAGTGGAATAACGACAAAAGAGCAAGCTCAGTCGGTTGTCTTTCCCTCTAAACCGTAATATAATAAGTTAAATTAAAGGAGATAAAAACTATGGCATCACTATCAAGCAAAATTAAACAGTACGCATCAGATAACGGTGTAGCTTCTGTTGACTTTATGACTGATGTTTTGCTTCAGGATGATTCGAACGGTCAAGGTCCATACATAAAGACATGGAATCTTGCAATTTCGAAACCGACTGATGCACAATTATCAGCTTTAGATTCTGCTGCGGACCTGTCTGAAAGACAAGCTGCTGCGAGATCTGCAAGAAAACAAGCTTACGGTGATCTGGGTGCACAACTGGATATGCAATATCACGATTCAGTTGACGGTACAACTACTTGGGCTGACCACGTAGCTGCTGTTAAAACTGCAAACCCGATCCCTACAGAATAAGGAGATTAACAATTGGCTTACGTTGGCAAAGCTCCTCAAACAGGAGCGTATCAGATACTAGACGACATCAGTGGTTCATTCACTGGGTCAACACCAGGACCGTTTAACTTAACGGTTAACGGGACAGCTGTATCTCCAGGAAACGAAGCTAATTGTTTAATCTCTATTTCAGGAGTGATCCAAGAGCCATTAACCTCTTATTCAATAACAGGCAATCAAATTACATTCACAAGTAATCCAAGTGCCTCGGATACTTTTTTTGGTACCGTTCTTGGTGATGTATTCGATATCGGTACACCAACTGATGCAACAGTAACTGCAGGTTCTTTAGCATCAACTTTTTTTATTAAAAACAATCAAACCTGGTCTAGTATTAATATGTCAGGTTCAAACAACGGAGCCTTGGTTGGACCTGTTACAATTTCAGGGACTATAACAATTCCATCAGGGAGTACATTTGTAATTTTATAATGAGTAAGTTAGAGACAAATACAATTGATACAGTATCAGGAACAACTAATTTAACTATTGGTTCTACTAATACGTCTACAATTAGTATGCCTAACGGTGCATTGTCTGGACAAAACTATCCAGCTTTTAGAGTGACTTTAGCTGGTGATATAACATTAACTGATAATACACATACTATTGTACCATTTGACAGGGTTGTACTTGATACAAATAGTGGTTATTCAACTACAGATGATAGGTATACAGTTCCAACAGGTGGTGCAGGTAAATATTTCATAGGTTGGAGACTAATTGGAAATTGTTCAACCAATAATACAATGAATTATATGGACACTTATTTAAAATTAAATGATACTAATGTTTCATATCAAATATTTCATGCGACTGGTAATCCTCTAGTACAAATGTCACTTACTCCAAGTACAATTTTAGATTTAGCTGAAGGAGATTATATTCAAATTCAAGTTAGAATTGATAAAACTTCAGGTTCACCTGTACTTAGAGGTCATCCAACTATAGATGAATCTATATTTTATGCATACAGGTTAGGAGCATAATGGCAGACGGAACATTAAAAGTAGGAACAATAACAACGAGCTCTGGATCAGGGACGATTACACTTGGTCAATCTGGGGAGACTATTTCTGTGCCTTCTGGTGCTACTTTTTCAGCAACTGCTGGAACTATGTCAGGCCAAAACTATCCAGCTTTTGAAGCTAAATTATCTGCTCAACAAAATTTAGCAAATACTACACTCACAAAAGTACAATGGGATTTAGAGACATTTGATACAGATAACTGTTATGACAATACAACTAACTATCGTTTTACACCAAATATTGCAGGAAAATATTTTGTATATGCACAAACTCTAATTGCTGAAAATAATAGTAGCGATTTAGAAAAAGCACAAGTTCATATTTATAAAAATGGCTCATCTATTTTGCAATCGGATTTTGATTTTAGAGCTAACCCAATAATCTCAGCAACAGCTTGTATATCCTCAACTATTATTTGTAATGGAGCTACAGATTATATTGAAATATTTGCATATATGGATTCAAATGGACATACTGGAGGTACAGGGGAAAGAATTAAATATCAAGGTTCAATTTTCGGTGCATACAGGATAGGAGCATAATTATGACAGCAATTTTAAAAGTAGACACGATACAAGATACATCAGGCAATAACATTATCAATGAGAATGCTAATACCATTACTATTGGTAAGAGTGGGGATACTGTTAATCTTGCATCAGGTGCTACTGCAGGTTTTGGTAGAATTTTACAAGTTGTTCAAGGAACTCATGCAACAGAAGTAATAAATTCTACAACTACTTATACGGATACTGGTCTAACAGCTTCAATTACGCCAAGTAGTACAAGCAATAAAATTTTAGTTTTAGTTAATCAATCTTATTTAATTCAAGATGCAAGTGGTGATTCAGCTGGTGGTTCAATTAGATTACTAAGAGATACTACAAGAATTTCAGGTGGTATTGAAAGATTTGAATTATGGATAAGAGCAGTAGGAAATAATAATCGTTCTGTATACGGAAGACAAACTATAAATTTTCTTGATACACCAGCAAGTACAAGTGCACTTACATTTAAAACTCAATCTGCTAGATATACTGGAACTGATATAATTACAACTTGTCCATCTAGTATGGAAGCATCAATTATACTTATGGAGGTATCTGGATAATGATTATAAATGCAATTAAAAAAATAAATCCTAATGCAGAAGTAGTTATCAGAGGTTCAGATATAGATACTTGCGAAATAGAATTTCATAATGGTACAGCAGAAATATCAAGAGCAGATATTAAAGCAATGATACCTGTTGTTGAACAAGAATTAAAAGATGCTGAAGCAAACGCAGAAACTAAAAAAACATCTGGTAAACAGAAGCTAAGAGATTTAGGATTGGATGACGCAGAAATAAAAGCGTTGATAGGAGCATAATATGGCAATAACTAGAATAGGTAACATAGCAAGCACGATCCCCGATGATTCGATTCAGAATGTAAAATTCTCTAACATCGTTCAGTCGAAGAACATCATCATCAATGGTGATTTTTCACAGGCTCAAAGAGGAACTTCTTTCACTGGTTTAGGAAATGGAGATAATGGTACATATACTTTAGATAGATATTTTTTTGGAGAAAATAGTTCACCTGATGGTGAATGTACTATTTCACAAGACACAGATGTTCCAACGGGTCAAGGATTTGCTAGTTCATTAAAAGTAGATATTACAACAGCAGAAACAGCATTAGCTAATAATGAAATGTTTTACATAGCTCAAAAAATAGAAGGTCAAAATTTACAATATTTAAAATATGGAACATCAAATGCGGAAAGTTTAACTTTATCTTTTTGGGTGAAATCAAATAAAACTGGGACTTATGCAGTAAGTTTATATAATCAAGACCCAGCTACGCAGAGAGTAGCAGGTTCAACATACACTATTAATGCTTCTAATACTTGGGAGAAAAAAACTATGACTTTTACTGGTGATACAACTGGTGCATTTGATAATGATAATGGTGCAAGTTTATGGGTAAATACGATATTTGCGTCTGGTTCTGATTATAATGTAGGAACTCCAGATGGTAATTGGTCTAATTATGCATCTACTAAATTTGCTAGTGGTCAAGATGTAAATTTATTTGACAACACAGCTAATAACTTTTGGATTACAGGAGTACAATTAGAAGCTGGAACTGCATCTGATTTTGAGTTCTTGCCTGTTGATGTGAATTTAAGAAGATGTCAGAGATACTGTAATATTTTTATGGATTATGGAGCTGGTGCTACTATTGGAAACAGGCTGTATTCTTCAGGTTATTCTGCTGCTGGTGGTTTTGTTAGAATGAGTATTCCAAGAATGAGAACTCAACCTACTTTAACTTACGGAATTGGGGGTGGTACAATAGATACTGATTATGGTGCTCCAGATATTATTCAACTTTATGATGCTAGTGACAATGCTTTTTATATTTATGATGTTATAGCAGAGGATGAATTATAATGAATTTTATTAGTGCAAAATATTTATATGATATGGAAGGTGTTAACAAAACACATATAAAATTAGAATTAGGAAACAATAAATTTAAACATATTCCTATAAACGAAGACAACACAGATTACCAAGCAATTCAAGAATGGGCTGCGATCGAAGGCAATAACATCATCGACAACGGGGCATAATCAATGGCTTTTGGAATAACAGCATTATCCGAAGCCCCTATATCCTCTTTAGGCGGCACAGGCGTAACAGTAGCCGTATCTGGAGTTGTATTAAACTCAGCTATTGATAATACAACAGTTACTGCAAACGCAAACATTAATCTAACAGGTATCCCTTTAACATCTTCTATTGATGGTGTAGTTATTAATTTAAACACTCCTGTAAATGTAACAGGATCTGAATTGACAATGTCTATAGGTGAGGAAGTACCTATAGGAAATGCGAACGTATCGGTTACAGGATCTGAATTAAATTGGACTATAGGTACTTTTTCAGTATCTGCTGATGGTAATATAAGTATTATTGTTACAGAACATGATCTTGCAATATCAACCAATGATGTAACTACTACAGCTGATGCTAATGTAAGTGTTACAGGAATACAAGCTACAATATCTTTAGGTGAAGAGACTATAGATGTTAATACTCCCGTAGATGTTACGGGATCCCAGTTAACAACGTCCATAGATTCAGTAACCATTGCACTAAATACTCCGGTAGATGTTACAGGAGTACAATTACAAACTTCAATTAATTCACCACTAATAACGGCTTGGTCAAACGTTGATCCAGGCGTAACTAATATATGGACTGAAGTTAATAAGGATGTGTCCAATAATTGGACGGAAGTTGATAAAGCAGCTTAGTAATGATATAATTCAAACATGGCTTCAACATACTCGACAGATCTCAAACTAGAACTTATGGCAACCGGTGAAAATGCGGGTACCTGGGGAACTAAAACAAATACAAATTTAGAACTTGTTCAACAAGCAATAGCAGGCTTTCAAGCAATCGATGTTGCATCCTCTGATGTAACTTTAGTAATGTCTAATGCTTCTATCTCTAATGCTAGAAATATGGTGTTAAAATTTACAGGAACTTTAGCAGGCAACAGAACAGTTAACTTACCAGACAGTATTGAAAAATTTTATATTCTACAAGATGCAACTACTCACGGTGCAAATTCTTTAACTTTTAAAACAGTGTCAGGAACTGGATTTACTTTAGACGAAGGTAAAATGCACGGAGGTTTTTCCGATGGAACTAATGTTTATGAAGTAGCACTTAACACTTTAGGCGGAACTATTGGAACTTTACAAATAAATGACGATTCTATTACGAATGCTAAAATAGCAGATAATGCAATTTTAACTGCTAATATTTCTAACAATCAAATTTCAAGTGCTAAAATTATAGACGCTAATATAACAGAAGCAAAAATAGAAAATAATGCAGTAACTGCTGCAAAGCTTCAAAGAAAATTTACAATAAGCACCTCTTCTCCTTCAGGTGGTAATGATGGAGATATTTGGTTTAAATATTCATAAGGTTTTAAATGGCTAATACCTATGGCAAAGTATCAGGAACATTTCAAGAGATAGAAAATGCTTACGGAAAAGTGTCCGGCACTTGGAGAGAAGCTGATGAGATTTACGCAAAACAATCAGGTACTTGGGAATTAGTATTTGCAGCTTTTACTGCAACATCTTTTGTAACTAGAAACTCTGGGTCAGGTACTTTTACAGTACCACAAGGTGCTAATGCAATTCATATTCAAGCAGGTGTTGGAGCAGGTGGAGGTGCTATGCGAGGTGTTGATTATGATAAAGCGGGGGGTGAATCTGCAGGAGCAGGTGGTGGTTCAGGTGCTTACGTTTCAGATGAAATATATTCTGTAACACAAGGAGAGACAATTTCTTACAGTATCGGTTCTGGAGGTGCTAGGGGCACAGGTACTTATAGTGGAAGTGCTGGTGGAGGATCTAATACAACATTATCTGGTTCATCTACAGGCGCTATTTTTACATTAAGAGGTGGTGGTGGAGCTTCATGTTCTGGAGGTGGAGTACAAGGACCTTTAAGATCAAACACAGCAGGAAGTGCGGGTACTGGAACTATTAATGCATCTCCTATTACATCTGGAAATTTTAGAGATAGTGATGGTGTTACAAAATCAGTTACTTCAAATAACTCTGGTCCAGTAGGTATCTTTAATAGAAATGGAAATGGTGCAACAGGTGGTAATAACGGAAACTGTAGCGGAGATAACTGTAGAATTGGTGGTTCTACAGGTGCAGCTTCTTTTGCGGGAAATGTTGCAGGAGGTGCTGGAGGTTCATCATCTGGTTCGGGGACATCAGGATCAGCGGGAACTAGAGGTTCCGGTGGTGGTGGTGGATCTGCTCAAGTAACTGGTGTTGGATCTACTCAAGGGGGCGCAGGTGGAGCGGGACAAATTAAATATAGATTTTTAAGAGTAAATTAGTATAGTGCCTTATGGCAAATATATCTAAATGGTTTGGTTACCCTATATACATAACTAAGATAGAAAACTTTGAAGAGATTAATAAAAAAATTGTACCAATCATCACTAAAGATATTACACCAACCAATTCTCAGTACTCACGGACCACGGATGTAAAACCAAAAGAACTACAATCAATTGATGACAATCTTCATTTAGATAAAAGATTTAAAGAATTATATATTGAGTTAACTAAAGTCATACAAGGTTGTTTGTCTGCACAAAAATATAACTTAGATTTATTTGAAGTTTATATTACAAAATCTTGGGCAACTCTATCTGCTAAAGAACAATTCATATCTTACCACAGGCACATGAGTAGTCATTTTAGTTTTGTCTATTACCCTCAATCACATGAACAAGGTAATCTTTTTTTACTTGATGATGATGCTCATAAAGTAGGGTTAACTATACCAAAGAGAGATCCTTATTTTACAGAGTGGGATCAGAATAATTATGGTAAAGCTGAATACCCAGCTGAAACTGGTAATGTAGTTATCTTTCCCTCTATGATTTTTCATGAAACTGGGAAGAATACAAAAGATACTCCAAGACTATCTATTTCAGGGGATATCATGCTCACTATGAAAGAGGGTGTTAAATCAGAACATAATATACCTTCTCCTGCGACTTGGATGAAGCTTTAAAATGATGTAAAATGGTTGCATGCCTTTAACAAATGTAAGAATAGTCCCAGGAATTAACAAAGCAGACACACCATCAGGAGCTGAAGGACAGTGGATAGATGGGGACTTTGTAAGATTTAGATATGGTCAACCAGAAAAAATAGGGGGTTATACAGCCATTGGGCAAGAAACTATTGCAGGACCCACACGTGCTCAACATACTTGGAATGATTTAGAAGGTAGAAGATATGCAGCACTAGGTACATCAAAAGCATTATACATTTATTACGAAGATAAATTTTACGATATTACTCCACTAGCAACAGCAATCACGGGTGCAACTTTTACATCTACCTCAAGTTCAAATATAGTAACTGTTAATAAAGTTTCCCATTCTTTAGATGTTGGAGAATATATTACTTTTACTGCTGTATCATTACCAGGAGGTGGAGTTACAGGTTTTACAGTAGCAGATTTTGAAAATTATACTTTTGAGATTCTTACAATAGCTACAAACTCTTTTACCGTTAGAATGAAATCTAATGAATCAGGTACAGGAATGACTGCAGCTGGAAGTGCATCAATCAATCCTTATGAAGAAATAGGTCCTACAATTCAAACTTATGGTTATGGTTGGGGTACAGGTAATTGGAGTAGGTTAACTTGGGGTTCTGGAACAACGAGTTCAACTATTATTCTAGATCCAGGTTCATGGTCTTTAGATAACTTTGGAGAACAATTAATAGCAACGATTAAAGATGGTAAAACATTTACTTGGAATCCAGGTGTGTCAAACCCATTAGATCAAAGAGCAAGTATTATGGTAGGTGCTCCAACATCTTCAAGATTAACTATTACTTCAGATAGAGATAGACACGTAGTTCACTTTGGAACAGAAACAACTATTGGAAATGTTTCTACACAAGATCCGATGTTTATTAGATTTAGTGATCAAGAAAATTATAATATTTATCAACCAACTTCAATCAATACTGCAGGTACATTTAGATTAGATACAGGAAATAAAATTGTAGCTGCTATTTCAGGTAAAGATTACAACTTAATTTTAACAGACCAAGCTGCTTATCAAATGCAGTTTGTAGGACCCCCTTTTACTTTCTCAATAAGACAAGTAGGTTCTAACTGTGGGTGTATTGGACAACATGCTGCTGTTTATGCAGACGGTAAAGTTTTCTGGATGGGTGCAGGAGGAGGCTTCTTTGTATTTGATGGTACGGTTAAATTACTTCCATCACTTGTTGAAGATTTTGTATTCACGACTACCGGATCTAATGAAGGTATAAACTACTCTTCTAACGAAATTATATATGGATCACACAACTCTTTATTCAATGAAATAGTTTGGTTTTATCCAGCAGGAACTCCCTTAGGTAGTCCAGCAGTTCAAAATAATAAATCGGTTGTTTATAATTATGTAGAGAATACTTGGTCTGTTATGACTTTAGCTAGAAGTTCTTATGCAGACGCTAGTACTTATGATGTACCTTATGCAACAGAATATAACTCAACAGATGTACCAACGATTTCAAATTTAAGTGGTGCAACTAATACCTTTGGCTCTTCTTTATATTATGCTCATGAAGTGGGAAATAATGAAATAGCTTTGAACGGAAAAGAGACAGCTATTCCAGCGTATATTCAATCAGGAGATTTTGATTTACCTACTGGAGGTGATGGAGAGAATATGTTAAGAATAAGTAGATTTCTACCCGATTTTAAAAATCTTCAAGGGAATGCAGTGGTTACAATATTTTTAAAAAATTATCCTGTAGATTCTGGAACCTTTTCTCAACTAGGTCCTTTCACAATAAATGCTAATACAGAAAAAATAGACACACGTGCTAGAGGAAGATTGGCTAATATTAAAATACAAAATACTGCTATAAATGAGACTTGGAGATTCGGTACCTTTAGAGCAGACGTTAACCCCGATGGAAAAAGATAATGGCTAAGATAAACGTATATGTTCCTGAACCACCTAAAGAATATACTGAAGAAGGTTTTAGACAAATTAACCAAGCAATAGCTACTGTTGAAAATCAATTAAATACTTCTTATCAAGAAGAATTAAAACAAGAAGTTGAGAGAATAAGTTGGTATAGTATAAGGTTTGGTTGCTAATGAGTTGTTTTAATGTAAATAGAGAACTACCTTTTAGTTTAGATGTTGCAGCAGGTAAGATACCTGGTGTTAATGCTCTTTATAAATTTGGAGATAATCCTGCAATTACTAATACAGAAGAAACTATTTGGACACAAGGTGGAATTTATGTTTACCCAACTTCAGCGGAAGCAGTTTATATAAGTTCAGCTGATGTAAATGATACTAGTGCTGGAACAGGTGCAAGAACTGTTAAAGTATTTGGACTAGATGCTAATTGGGAATTACAAGAAGAAACAGTAACTTTAAATGGTCAAACTCAAGTAAGAGTAGGAGCTAGTTTAACTTGGATAAGAATATTCAGAGCTTTTGTAGTAACTGTAGGTTCAGGTGGAACTGCTGCAGGGAATATTTACATTGGTCAAACAGGTGCATCAGGTGGAGTACCTACAGGTAATATTTATGCAAATTTAAATACAAGTAATCAAACACAATTAGCTTTATGGACAGTACCTGCTGGATATACTTTTTATATGGATAAATTAATATTTAGTGTAGCCTTATCTTCTGCTAATAATTACGCAACGGTAAAATTAAATGTTAGACCAGATGCTGATTTAGCAACTTCACTATTTAGAACAACAGTTATTCAAACAGTTCAATCAAATCAATTAACTTTAGATTTTGATTATCCAATTGTGTTTACAGAAAAAACAGATTTACAATGTAGAGCAGTTACATCTTCTGCATCAGCAACAGCAGGGGTATCTGCATCATTTGAAGGAGCATATATATTAAATGGCTAATTTTTATAACAATACTTTTTACGATCCTACAGGAACAACTGCTGAAACTGTTTACACAGCTCCATCAAATGCAAGAGGTATTATACAAAATATTCAAGTAACTAATGAGTCAGGAAGTAAAATAGTAAAAGTCGCAGTAACAGATTCTTCTGCTTCTACAACATACCAAGTGGCTTATGCAAGTATCACTGGTCCTACTATTTGTAATTTAGCAAAAGGACCTATTATTCTAGAAGAAGGTGATTCCATATCTATTGAAACTTCTGATACATCTGGTATAAGTGCAACATTATCTATATTAGAAATATCAAGAGACGACCAGAATGGCTAAAAAATTTAAAGACTTCGTAGTAAGAGATAAGCCTAAAAAGAGAGGTCCTCGAAAACATAAGAAATCATTATCGAAAAGTGAGAAGCGTCAAAAAAGATTAAAACGTTACAAGGGCCAAGGTAAAGGCTAGACAAAAATTGTTAATAAAGGTATAAAAAAGAATGTCTGATTTAATTAAAATACCCGCAGAAGCAAAAGAAATTATTAAACATAAAAGAACAGGCAAAGTGTATGCTAGTAAAACTGATTTTGATAATGATGTTGCTGACCCCAATACTGACACTACTGTGGATGACTTTAGACAAGACCTTGAAATTAAGGTTACTAAAGTTACTATGGGCGCTGCTACCAAAAAATAATGGATCCTAGAGGTGCTACCGAAATACAAATGGAAATGCTTCATAAGCATGTTTCAAAAGAGTTATTAGATCAAGTTCAAATTTGTACATCAATCCCTGGTAAAGTTCCAATAGATCCAAATAAGGTTAATATACTTTGGCAAAAGAATTCTTGGGACCAACCAAACTTACAAGAGTTTTTTGGTAACAAGGAAAGACATAAAGAATATGATTGGTATGTATTTAATAGTCATTGGAATTATGAAAAATTTAGATACTTTTTTGACGTACCAACAGATAGATCTATAGTTATTAAAAACGGTGTTGAAGATTTTCCAATAAGAAAAATTTATAAAAAAGGTGAGCCTATAAAACTAATACACCACTGCACACCTTGGAGAGGTTTAAATGTATTATTACGTGCAATGCAAGATGTAAAAAACCCTAATATTATATTAGATGTGTATAGCTCAACGCAAGTCTATGGTGATGAATTTAAAAAATCTAATGATGAACAATTTAAACCTTTATACGAACAGGCTAAACAATTGCCTAATGTAAATTATATTGGTTACAAACCTAATGAATATATTAGAGAGATGATGCCTAACTACGACATGTTTGTGTATCCTAGTATATTCGAAGAAACTTCTTGTGCGTCTGCACTAGAGGCTTTAGCATCAGGAGTTCATGTAATAACCAATAACTTTGGAGCTCTTTATGAAACTTGTGCAGAATGGCCAGTCTATATTAATTATTCTACAAACTATGAAACAATGGCTCAAGCTACAGCCTCTGCGATTGAAACTGCAGCAAACTATTTACATGAAGATTTTATGCAAGAACATTTAGAAGAACAACAAAAATTCTATAAACGTTTTTATAATTGGAATAAAAAAGGAATGGAATGGACAAGCTTTTTGAAAGGAGCCATTAGTGAAAGAAACAGTAAATAAAGATACCTATCAAACATTAAAAGAAATCAAAGTAAGTTCACAACCTTTTAGTAAAGCTACAATACCTTTATGGAAAGATAATAAACCAATTGAACAAGCTAAGTATTCTATCTTTTTAGCAACACCCGTGCATAGTGAATGTTCAATACATTACACTCAAGCATTACTAGAGTTACAACAGTTATGTCATGCAAAGAAAATTAAAATAACTTTTTCATTAATTAAATCATCGTTAGTTACCCAAGGAAGAAACCTTTGTGTAGCAGGTTTCTTAGAATCTAATTTTACTCATATGTTATTTATTGATTCTGATATATACTTTGAAGCAACGTCTATTATTAAGATGATTGAGAGAGATAAAGATGTATTATCTATACCTTACCCACTAAAAACAATGATGTGGGATAAAGCATTAGAAAGAATTAAAAAAGGTTCTATTAGTACAATCAATGATTTAAAAAAATCATTAAATACTTATCCTATGAAAGTTGAGAATGATAATGATATATCGGTTGATAAAGGTATTATGGAAGTAACCCATAGTCCTACAGGATGCATGTTAATTAAAAGGTCTGTCTTTGATAAATTAATTAAAGCTTATCCAGATAAGGGTATAGTACAAAAGACTGTTATAAATGGTCAATACGTAGATAAGCCAAACATGTGGAATTTCTTTGATACGATTCACGATCCACGGACCAAAATATATCTAGGTGAAGACTTCTCATTCTGTAAACTATGGAAGGATATAGGTGGTAAATGTCATGCCTATATTAATGATACTATAGTACATATAGGTGAACATCAGTATGAAGGTAGATTTGCTGATGAGTTGAAACCTAGTAAGTAAAATGGTATTATATGCTATTATTAGGAAATTAGACTATGGATCCATTTACATTAGCACTAGCTACATTCGGAGTACAAAAACTTAGAGGTAAATCAACAAAGAGAGCATTGAGAGATGCAGCTTTAGTTGGTGGAGGATCTTATGCATTAGGCCAAGCTACTTCTGCAGGAGCCTTAGGTGGTCCTGAAGGAATGCTAGGAAGCATAGGACAAGGCCCTCCATTATCATCTTTAGGTATAGGGGAACAAGCAATAACAACACCAGTTCCAAAAGGAGATCTAGGTCCAAGTTTTTTAAATAGAGCTAACATGCCGGAAGGTACACCAATAGGTGTAGATAAATTTGGTAATACTATAACATCAAGAGGTGGAGAACTAGAGAAATTAAATTTAATAGAGGATACACCCGAGAAAAAAGGTATCGCTGCTAACTTACTAGAAAAAGCAAAAAAGAATCCATTGGCAACTGCACTTACTGCAACTAGTGTATTACCATTATTAGAAGGTGAAGAAGAAGAGGATCCACCATTTACAGAAGAAGATTATGAAAAAGCATACGCAGAACAATCTGCTAAATTAAAAGGTGCTTTTGTTCCAACAAAAGATCCAAGACCAACTATGGATGAAACATTTGGATCAAATATGTTTTATGCAAATCAAGGTGGATTAGCTAATATGATTTCAAAGTTTAATAAAGGTGGAATTAATTATCTACCATCTAAATCAGATCATGATGAAAATGATTATAATAACTATGTAAGAGCTGAAGGCTATGTTGAAGATGGAGCCGGTAATGGTGACAAGGATGAAGATACTATGCTTGCACAATTAGCAGATGGTGAATTTGTATCACGTGCTGATGCAGTTTTAGGAGCCGGTATATTATCTGGCGGAGATCCAAAAAGTTATAAAAGTATGAGAAAAGCTGGAGCTGATTTTTTTTATGGTCAGCAAAAACAATTTAAAAGAATTTATGATTTAGTCAATGCAAGCAAAAAAGATAATTAATAATGATATTGAGATATTACCAATCATACCTTCAAAGGTAGAAGATATTTGGTCTTTAGTTCATTTTATGATTGCAGAGGCTTTGGTTTATAGTGGAAGATATGCTGAACCAGAAGATATTAAACAACTACTTCTCTCAGGGGATAATCAGTTGTTTTTAGTGTTTGGTTCTGAAGGAGAAGAGTCTAACAAAGTTTATGGAGTTGTTACAACAAGAATATTTGAGAACCCTAATTTTAAAGAACTACAGGGTTTAATATGTACAGGACAAAAAATGAATTTATGGGAAGAAAAATTAATTAATACTTTAGAACAATTCGCAAGAACAAATGGATGTAAAAAAGTTAAAGCTTATATGAGACCAGGTTATAAAAAAGTTATGCCTAAGTATGGTTATAAATCAAGACACATTGAATTTGAAAAGGAGTTAAATTAATGAGTATATTTGGCGGCGGTGGAGGTGGAGGTGGATCCTCTACAGGAACACAAACAAGTATTGCAAGAGAAGCACCAGGAGTTGAGGCTAGAAAATTAGCACTCTACGATGAAGCTGCAGGTTTAGCACAGAAACCTGTATCCTTACCAGGTATTCAAGTTGCACCTCTTTCAGCTTTAGAACAAGCAGGAATTACTCAAGCAGGACAAACAGGAGTTGGTGCTGGTTCAGTTACATCTGGTATCGGTGCATTTACAGGAGCACAACAAACAGCGGCAGCTGGACCAAATATAAATCAATTTTTAAATCCATATCAATCTTATGTTACTGATGAAATTGCAAGAAGAGGACAAATGCAACAAAATCAAATAGCTGCAAACGCAGTTCAATCAGGAGCGTTTGGTGGAGGTAGAGAAGGTGTACAACAAGCAGAGCTACAAAGAGCTACTCAAGCTAATATAGGTCAAGCACAAGCACAAGGTTTCCAAACTGCAGCAGGTTTAGCAGCACAACAACAAGGTTTACAAACTCAAACACAACTAGCTGCAGGTCAAGGCTTAGGTCAATTGGGTGCGCAACAACAAGCAATGTCATTAGCAGATATTAATGCTCAGATGCAAGCAGGTGCATTACAAAGAGGTGTAGGTCAACAAGCACTTGAAGCGCAAAGACAAACTCAATTACAAAGAGCTTATGAGCCATACCAAAGAGTTGAATTCTTAAAAGGTATTATGACTAATTTACCTACAACACAAAGTAGCGTTACAGCAACCACGGCTCCCGGCTCTAATCCTTTAGCACAAGCAGCTGGAACTGGATTAGGAGCTTACGCAGCTTATAATATGATGCAACCGAGGTAGCTATGGACGAAGTATTAACTAGAAAAATGTTTAAGGCTAGATATTTTAAAACGTTAAAGCCTGTTGTAAAACATTTTCAAGCTGGTGGTTTAGGTTCATTATCACCAAAAGAAAAAGCTATATATGCTACAACTTTAGCTGCACCATTACTTCAAGCAAAAGGTAAAGGACTTGCTCCTGCATTAGAAGCATTAGGAGAAGGTGTTGGTAAATTACCTGCAACTATTCTATCTGTTGAAAAAGAAAAAGGAACTGGTGTTAGAACTTTAACAGCCAATGAATTAAAATCTTATAACTTAGCTCCAGGAACAATTGCACAAATGAAAGCTGATGGGACCATATCAGTTGTGTCCAAGCCCTCAGCTGAACAAACTAAAACAATACAAGGAAGTAAAAGAGTAAGAACTATTTTATCTAGAATAGCAGACGACTACCAAAAACTAGATAAACCTGTTGGGCCATTATCTTACAGAACTATTGCTCCTTTTACTAAAGCTGCTGGCACACAATACTCTAAAGATTTTGCACAAATGAAAAGTAGAATACAACAAGCAACATCTTTTGTAACTCAAGCTATTTCTGGTGCAGCAGTATCGGAACAAGAAGCGGAAAGAATTACAAGATTGATACCTCAGCTTGGAGATACAGAAGCAACTTTTGAAGCAAAGCTAACAGCTCTTGATAGTTATTTTGCAGATGCGATTGCGATTGCAAACGATAACAATGCAGATTTTTCTACCGCATTAGAGATTATGGAAAACTCAGGACGAGGCGCAGATAATTATTTAAATTTAGAAGAAGCTGTATCTATTAAAAAAATAGATGGTGGCTATGACGTAAGTAGTAATTAGGAGAAAATATGAGTGAAGTAGTTGTTCAAGGAGAAATGTTTAAAATTAAAGGTGATGAACCTACACCTAAAGAACAATTAGCAATTGAGAGTGTACTTGCTGCTAAAAATAAAAACAAAGGAGTCTTAGATTTTAATCAACAAATGGAATTAATGATTACTCCTGAGGATGTACTCTCTGATGCAGCAAAAGGTAAATACAATAAAGATACAGAAAGTTTTTTAAGTAGCCCTACTTTTGCAAGAATAGTAACTGAAGTAGGTTTATCAATAGCAGGTGCAATAGGGGGAGCAGCTTTAGCTCCTTTTACAGGAGGGGCATCATTAGCGGCAACAGGTGTAATGGCAGCAAGGGTAGCTAGAATTGCTAGACCTTTATTAAATCTTAGTGCAAAAAAACAAAAATTATTTGGTGCAGTTGCAGGGGCTGGAGTAGGGGGTGGAGCCGGTGCAGCAATAGCTCAATCATTTGATCCAAGAGAAAGTATAGTTAAAGAAGTTGCAAGAGGTTTTGCACAAGGAGCAGCTGGGGAAGTATTAGGTTTTGGTATGGCTGCTGGATTAGCAAAAGGTTATAATAAAATTACAGGAGCTTCAATAAGACAACTAGATGGAGCTAAAGATGCTGCTGCAACACTAGCAAGAGATGGTCAATTTTTTGATGCACTAAAAGATATAAAGACATCTGGAAAAATTGATGTAAAAAAATTACAAAAATTAAAAGATGGTGTTAAAAATAAAGACAACCCAAATATTTTTGATATTGAACCTTTAAGTAAAGAACAAATTGATATATTAACTACACCTAAATTAAGTGCTAAGGCAATTGATAAGGCTGCTGATTTATTAGATGATACAAAAAGCATTATAGGACAAAAAAAAATAAAAGCTCAATTAGCTAATATAATTCCAGGTAAGTTAACAGATAACCCTATGACTGAAACTTTATCTGAGATAGCGACTTCTTCTATGATTGGTAGTGCAAGTATTAGAGCCGGAGAAAATATGGCAAGAAGATCAACTATGCAAAATATCGAAAACTTTGTTGACACAGTTTTATACCAGTTACCTAAAAAAGGTTTAGATGAAGCTGAAGAAGGTATGGCTATTGGAGAACTTTTAAACTCACAGATTACAAAACAATATGCTCTCTATAATGATACTAAAAATAAAATGTTTAATATAGTGAGCAGCGCTGTTAATAAAAATTTAAAAAGAGCTGATGGTACATTTGATCCTAAATATGATGTTATATACAGTGGACCAGGTTCACCTAACAAAATAAATGTTTTAAGAACACCTGCGGGTAAGACACCTTTTAATGAAGATGCTTCTGGAATGGGACAGTATATAGATAAGGTCTTGTTTGATAACAGGAATCTTTTAAAAACATCAGAAGGTAAAGAAGTATTGGAAATGTTAGGCCCTTTACTTAATGCAAAAGGAAGAACTGATTACTCTGATTTTTGGAATATCTATAAAAATATAGCTGGTAAAAATGTAAGCCCTGTGAATAAACCTGTACAAGCTGAATTGTTAGCTAGAATGCAAGCACTTTTAAATGATTCACCTCTTCCAGGGAACATAGGAATTTTAAGACAAGACGCTTCACAGTTTACAAAGTTAGGGGCGGAGCCTTTTAGAACAGGTGTATTAAAAACAATTATGAACACAGAAAGAGGGCATGAAGCAATTTACAAAAATATTATAAGATCAGGATCAAAAAGTTATTACGAAGCTTTCTTTAACCTTATCGATAAAGGTAAAAATAGCTACAAACTATCTAATGGAACAGTTAAATCATTTGATATTTTTCCAAACAAAGAATTAATGAAAGATCAGTTAAGAGGACAGTTTTTTAAAGACTATCTTAAAAACTCTGTTGAAGGAGGAAACGTTCAATACCCTAAACTATTAGCTGGAAAATCTAAAAAATTTCTAGAGGATCATGCATTCTTATTAGATGAGAAATTAGGTTTTTTAACAAAGGGACAAATACAAAATATTAAACAGTACACTAATAGAATTCAGTTTATAGAGGGTGCAATTAAACCCGCTAACACTGCAGGTTCGAACCCAGGAATGTTTATCCAGCTAAACCAAGCTGGACAGATATCTCAACTTATAGGAATAGTTGGTTTTGGCTCAGGTACAATTGATCCTGGTGCAGCATCTTTCTTTGTATTAGGTCCCCTTGGATTATCCAAAGCATTTGCAAATCCTAAGGTTGCACAACTTATGATTGATGGATTAGGTGGAGGCACAAAAACAATAGACGATTATGCAAAACTAAATAGATACATTGGTCAACTAAGTACTGCTCTTGTAAGTAATGGAATTGTTTCATCGGAAGAAGCAGCGGATGCAGTTAGACAAGTTCAAGATAATAAAGATGCTTATGAGAAATATTTTAAAACAGGTAAATATGAGGGTTCAATTATAAGACGAGATAATCCAGCAGATGCTCCTGCAATTGGTTTATCTAATGGACAAACAAACATAGCTACAAATAGACCAACAGAAAACAATAGTGCACAACTACCTAGTTTCACACCATCTAATTTACCTATGAGTGGAAGTACACAACAATCAAATACAGAATTAGCTCAAGCTTTAAATCTCTTTAGTAAGGGAGGGATAGTTAGTGCCAAGAAAAGCTTCTAGTAAAGATACCCTTGCTCATCAAAGAATAGATGACCATGAGAAGTTATGCAGAATTATGCAAGAAGAAACAAATAAAAAAATAGATGCAATACACGAAGATGTACATAAACTAGAAAGAATTATGGTAGCATCTACAGGATTTTTAATGACAACAATGTTAGGAATAATTGTTGCTCTTGTTCTTAAATTAAACTAAAAGACCTTGTGCGTCTTATAAGAGAAAATAATAAATTTTATATAACAGATTTAAAACTCGAAAAGAAATACGAGTATAAAAAATATACTCGAGACAATGATCTCGGTACACGTCACTATAACGTTGGAGATATAAAAATACCATCAGTTACAACCATACTGTCAGCTACACAATCAGCAGATAAGAAAGCTGGATTAGATCGTTGGAGAGAAAGAGTTGGCTATGCAGAAGCAGAGCGCATAACAACAGAAGCTGCAACACGTGGAACTGAAATGCATTATGTACTTGAGAATTATATTGATGGTAGAGGCTACTTGAATTTATCAGACAAGGGAGCACATGCACGACTCATGGCTCATGAGATTGTAGAAAACTTAGGTAAGTTAAAAGAAGTATGGGGTAATGAAGTAAGTCTTGCGTATGAAGATAGATGGGCAGGTGCAACAGATGTAGTTGGTCTTTATGATGATAAACCTACAATCATTGACTTCAAGCAATCTAACAAACCAAAGAGAGAAGAATTTGTTGAAGACTATTATTATCAAATAGCAGCTTATTCACTTGCACACAAAAAACAATATGGTCCTATTACACAAGGATTAATTTGTGTATGTACTAAAGATAAACTTTACCAAGAATTTAAAATGGATCAGAATAAATTAGATGAGTATGAAGATAAATGGTTAAAGAGAGTTCAAAAATACCATGACACTAAAGCCACTTCTGTACCTGTTCACCAAGAGTCTTAGCAGATAGTTCAATCTTGTTTTCAAGATTATGTAAAACCATTTGATCAATAGTATCTCTACAAATTATATCAATATAAGTTACTTGAGACTTCTGTCCAATTCTATGAGCTCTATCTTCACTCTGTTGTCTTACTTCAAGATTATATGAATTACTAAAATAGATTACATACTTAGCAGCAGTTAATGTTAGACCATAACCTCCAACAGTTGGATTACCAACTAAGAATCTACACTCATCCTTGTTTTGAAAGTTTTCTACTGCTTGGTTACGATCTTCAACTGAATCTTTTCCATAGATAGATACTACAGAATCAGTCCCATAGGTCTCAGCTAACTTACTTTTAATACCCTCAATGTTATGAACATAGTTGGCCCATATAATACATTTATCTTCAGTCTCTTCTATAATACTCATCAACTCTTTTAATTTTGCGTTAGTTTTAAAATCAACAATGTTACCTTCATCAGTTTTCACAAAACCATTTGTGACTTGTTGTAGTTTTAGTAATTCAGTTAGTTTGTTATTATAAGATACTTCTTCATCCTGCATGATTGTCATTGCAGTAATCTTTAATCTATCATAGGCTTGCCTTTGTTCTTCTGGCATATCTACATATCTTTGTACATACATTTTCTCTGGTAGATCTAAACAATCTTTTTTCCTAACTCTGTAAGAAAAGTTTTTTAATTTGAATTCTAATTCTTCTAAGTTGACATAGTACTTGGGTATTTGAATACTGTAACCACCTCTTTCAATACTATACATCACTGCATACTTTGATTTAAATACTGTAAAGTTTTCATAGCCTAATAACTTTTTATCTAAGAAAGCACATTGAGAAAATAAATCTAATGGAGATTTAGTTATGGGTGAACCTGTTAGTATTCTTTTAAATCTAGCAAGTTGTCCTATTTTAATAATAGCTTTAGTTCTTGATGCTTTTAAATTTTTAATTGAAGTAGACTCATCTAATATAATCATACTTCTCATTCCATGTTTTTGTAATTTAGATTCTAGCCATTTCTTACCTGAAGAATGAGATAGTGCCTCAACATTCATTAAAACAAATGTAAGTTTATTTGGATCCATTTTAAATGTTTTATCCTTTGATACTTTCCAAACGTAAATATTATTTTCTTCTGGACAATGAATATCAATTTCTTTTTTCCAATTTTGATAAACAGAGTTTGGTGCAATAACAAAAACATAATCTATTTTTTGAGCTTGGTATAAGTAAGCCGCATTATCTATAGCAACCTTAGTTTTACCTGTTCCCATCTCCATAAAATATGCAAAGTTATAAGGTTCAGCACCTTCAATTAATGATTGTCTTTGGTGTTTAAATGGCTCTGTTTTATATTTATACATTTTAAAATTATTTAAATTATTTATTTGCAAAGATCAAATAAATAATATATTGATTCGACCAAGGAGGTTCTTATGGACTTAGAAGCAGAATCTATCATATCGGTAGATACCGGCATGTCAGCTGACATTGCCAAATATTGCAACAAGTTATTGGAAACTCAGAAACAAATATTGAAGACTGAAGAAGAATTAACAAAGTTAAAAGAAGTCGAAGATACTCTTTCTGAGCAAACAATTCCAAACTTAATGCAACAAGCAGGTGTACAATTACTTAAACTTAGTGACGGGTCATCCGTTGAAGTTAAACCTAAGTATAAGGCTAGAATACCTGAATCAAGAAGTGAGGAAGCTTTTGCTTGGCTTCGTGAAAACGGTCATGGTGATTTGATTAAAAATCAAGTTGCTATGGAGTTTGGTATGAAACAAGATAATGAAGCTAAATCAATTGTTGAAGAGTTAAAAAATAAAGGTTTACCGGTGCAACAGAAACAATTTGTTCACCCTAGTTCACTTAGAGGATTTGTTAGAGAACAGATCCAGGACTTAGGTAAAGATGTTCCTGCGGATTTATTCGGAACCTATATTTCAAACAATACTAAAATAACAACGAAGGAATAATTATGATTGAAAAAATAGATGCAGAAAAAGCAATGATGAAAAAGAAAGACAACCTACCAGCTTCTATAGATTTAGAAAGTATGGCAGGACAAGGTAACGAGTTTGTAACAGCTCGAGATACTAAACTACCTATAATTAAAATATTATATGGTAACTCACCAGTGTTAAATGACAGGGATCCAAGGTTTGATGAGAAAGCAAATGTTGGAGATATCTGGAGTGAAACATCTGGAAGAATATGGAAGGGCCGAACAGGGTTTTTGGTTGCACCATGTTTATATATAAACACATTTAATGAGTGGAAAGATAAAGGCGAAACCACAGGAAGACCTGTAAAAATTCACTTAGATCCTTCTATCATGAATGAGACTAAAAGAGATATGGATGGTAAGGATAGATTGCCTAATGGTAACTATGTTGAAGATACCGGAAATCATTTTGTTTGTATCTTAGATGAAGAGTATAATGTTGTTGAACAAGCATTGGTTACAATGAAATCAACACAGAAGAAAAAATCTAAGATGTGGAACTCTATGATTGGTTCTAGAAATGCACAAGGTAAGAATGGGTTTTATAATCCACCAAGCTTTTCTCAAGTATATAAGCTTGCCATTACCAAAGAATCAAAAGGTGATTACACTTGGTCTGGATGGGTTGTAGAGTTTGTGGGTCTTATGACACCAGATAAACACTTGAAAACTTTAACAGCAACTCAAAGTTTTTATCAGTCTGCTAAGACAAGTGATATCTTTGGAAAAGTAGATTTCTCTGAAGAGAATCAAGCTCAAGGCAATAACCAGGCAAATAAAGAAGCAGTTCCATTCTAAATTATCATGGAGCAAAAACTCTTAAAAATATTTGAGGGTAACTCTGAACTGTTCATTACTACTTCTCTTACGGGGGAAGTAGATGAACGGGGCAAGAAACAGGTTAAGGTACTCACGGTCCACGAACCTGTTACCCTTGAGCTATGGAAAAAACATTTAAATGGGGAAACACGAATTGGGATTAAACCTGAGAATGGTGACGTGTGTAAATGGGGATGTATTGATATCGATCCTCGAAACTATTCAACTTTTTCTGAAAAGAAAATTGTAGATATTATAAGAGAAAACAAATTACCTTTAATTGCAGTAAGATCTAAATCTGGTGGACTACATTTATTTTTATTCTTAGATGATTGGTATCCTATAAAAGATGTTCTTAAAGTTCTTAATCAATGGAATAAAACATTCTTTTATTCTGAGGAAGTATTTCCAATGAATAAATGTTTGAACATGCCCTACTTCAACATGGATCAAACAACTGAGTTTGCTTACAACGATAACAATACTCCAGTACTATTAAATAATTTTTTAGAAATGATAGCTAATAAAACTGTAAGCTTAGAGCAGTTAAATAATATAAAGCTTAAAGAATATGAACCAGAGAGTGATTGGAAACATTATCCTCCTTGTGTTCAAAAGATGATCTCAGAAAAATGGGAAGGTAATCATAGAAACGAATTACTTTTTAATGTCGGTGTTCTTGAGATGAAGAAATCTGATGGTAGTTTAAATGCTAATGAATTAATTACTATCTTGCATAAAAGAAACCAAGATATATTTACTTCGCCTTTAGATCATAAGGAAGTAGAGACCCTGGCTAAATCATTATCTAAAAAAGATTATGCTTATAAGTGTCCTCCTAAAACAAATGCTATTGCACCACTATGTAACAAGGATCTATGTAAGTTAAGAAAGCTTGGTATTGGTTCTCAAGTTCCGGATATGATTGATGACTTTGAAGACGTAGAGTTTATTAGATCTACTAAATCAATTGAATATACTTTTAAGTTTCAAGATGAGAAGATAATAATTAATCCAGAAGATATGAAAGATGAGAAATCTTTTAGAGTTAAATTATTAAGATATGGTATCTATTGGATGACATTACCTAAACCTAAGTCTGGTCCTTCACCATTTGAAATGCTTATGGCTACTTTAGTTAGAAAAGCAGTAGAGAATGAGAAGATGAAATTTAAAGATACATTAGATGAGGAGAAATATAACTTTCTTAAAAAATTCTTTGAGAGCCATATTGAAGAAGATGATTTTGAAAAACTACAGGATAACTATGTTGTATTAGATTCTAAAACTAATATTTGTTATTTTAAAAAGATTACTTTTGAGAAATTTTTAGGAAGTGATAAAACATTTAAGAGTGCTAGTGAAGCTTTGAATCTTTTGAGCTGTAGTAGATTAGACTATCATGAAGGTGTTAAAAATGTATGGTCAGTTATGATGCCTAAGTTTGTTGATTATAAAGTAGCAGAGAAAAAAGAAACAACAAAAACTGTATCGGAGATGGATGACGAATTCCACACAGGAAAGTTTAGAACTTAAAATACTAAAAGATCTTTACCATAAAACAGTGAAGATCTTTGGTCCACCGGGTACAGGTAAAACATATACTTTAATTGAGAGAGTATTAAAAAGTTATTTAAGAAAAGGTATTAATCCAAGTGATATAGCTTATTTATCTTTTACTAACAAAGCAGTGAACACTGCTGTCAAAAGAACAATGGAGTCTTTTCCAAACTATAGTACAGAAGACTTCTCAAGATTTAAAACTTTACACACTTATTGTAGAAGATATTTTTCAGAAGATGTTTTTGATCCTAAAGATTGTACAATTGATTTTGCCTTACAGACTAAAGTAATTAAGTCTTCAGATAAAAGATTGGCTGATGATAATTTTATGTATAAAGATTGGTCTCTAGGAGTTTATAGTAAGTCTAGAAATTTATTAATCTCTCCAGAAGAAGCTTACAAAATGGAGAGTTATAAAAAAGATTCACTTACAGTTTTTCAAAGAAAGATAAGCACCTATGAACATTATAAAGCTAATGCAGGAGAAAAATCTTTTATAGACTTTGATGATATGATTCAAAGAGCAATAACAGAAGTAGACTTCCCTTCTCTTAAAGTTTTAATATTAGATGAAGCTCAAGATTGCACACCCTTACAGTGGTCAGTGTTATATAAGATGGCACCTAAGGTAGAGAGAATATATCTAGCAGGTGATGATGATCAAGCAATATACAAATGGAATGGAGCTGATCCAAAATATTTTACAAAGTTTTTTCCAGGCCGAAAAGTAAAATTAAGAAAGACTCAAAGATTTGGAGAAGCTATTCATAGTTTCTCACAAGTAATTAGAAGAGGTATAAGAGATAGTGAAGAAAAAGAATACCAACCTGGAGACTCTCTGGGATCTGTAAAAAGTTATTTATCATTTAAAGAAATACCATTTGAGGCATTAAAAGAAGATTGGTATATCTTAGGACGTATTAATGAAACTGTAAATGAACTTAGAATGTTAGCTAAAGATGCAGGTTTATATTACAAAGATAATAAAGGCACAAAATGTTTTGATCAAAAACAATGGGAAGCTATTAAAGCTTGGACTACTCTTAGCAAAGATAAGAAGATAGATAAGAAAGCAGCACGTAATATGGTTAAGTATATAAGAGAGTTAGAAGACCCTGCATTTAGATCTGATAAATTTTGGAGAGCAGAACCAGACCTTAGAGATTATGATTTCCAAACATTAAAAGAATGGTGCGGCTTAACACTAGAAGATAATCAAAAAAATAAACCTTGGTATTGGATACTAAGAAGAAATTTTAAACCAAAACAAGTAAGACATTTTATTAGATTGTTAAGACGTTATGGACAGAAAGAATTAGATAAAGATCCATTAATTACAATTGACACTATTCATTCTGTTAAAGGTGGAGAAGCAAACCATGTAGTCTTATATAGTAAAGGTAACTATCCATCTGATTATGCTAATAAGAATAAACAAGAAAAAAGTGATGAACGTAAGGTCTGGTATACCGGTGCAACAAGAGCAAGAAAAACTTTACATTTATTGAGAACTGACTATAAGTTTAACTACCCAATAGGATCATATTATTTAATTTATGTCCAGGAGAAAAATGACAAATAAAGATATGTTCGATGAAAGTTTTCCCGATGCTAAACAAGTAGGTGGTAAGCATTATAAACAATTTATAATTCAACCATGGACGTTTATTAGAAAGAATGGCCTTAATCCATTTCAAGCAAATGTAATAAAATATGTTTGTAGATATTTAAGTAAAGGTAAAACAGTTGAGGATATAGAGAAGATAAAACATTATTGTGATTTAGAGATACAACATTTAGAAGAAAAAAAATTAGATATGGGTATTTGGGGAGATAAAAAGAAATGAACGGGCTACAGCTTACTTTAACGTTTAAGAAATCGATGTGGAATACACCAAGTGAGTATAAAGATTTATCTGATGCAACTGAAATTGCAATTGACTTAGAGACTAGGGATGATGGTATTAATGAAAAGCTCGGAGCGGGTTGGGCTTTAGGTAAAGGAGAAATAGTTGGTTTCGCAGTAGCTGTTGATGGTTGGAAGGGGTACTTTCCTTTTGGTCATTTAGGTGGAGGTAACATGATACCTGAACAAGTAAAAAAATATATGAAGGATGTATGTGCACTTCCTTGTCCTAAAGTATTTCATAATGCTCAGTATGATGTCGGTTGGTTAGAAGCATCAGGGATCACGGTTCACGGACCAATTATAGATACCATGATAGCAGCAGCACTAATAGATGAGAATAGATTTTCTTATTCATTGAATGCATTATCAGTAGAGTATCTTGGAGAAATAAAAGCAGAGACAGAATTAAGAGAAGCTGCAGCAGCTCACGGTATAGATCCTAAAGCAGAGATGTGGAAGTTACCTGCAGAACATGTTGGTTATTATGCAGAACAAGATGCAGAACTTACATTGAAGTTATGGCAAAGATTTAAACAAGAGATAAGAACACAGAGTTTAGAAACGGTGTGGGAGTTGGAACAACAACTAATTCCGGTGTTGATAAAAATGCGTCAACGAGGTGTGAGAGTCCAAGTGGAATCAGCTGAAAAATTAAAAACAGAAATGATGAGCCAAGAAAAAGAAATACTACAGGCCATAAAGAAAGAAACAGGAATAGATATAGATATTTGGGCACCCCGCCAGATTGCCAAAGCCTTTGACAAAAAGAAACTAGACTATCCAAGAACTGAAAAAACAAACGAACCTTCCTTTACACAAAATTGGTTGATAAATAATAAGAACAAAATAGCACAACTTATTGTGAGTGCAAGAGAGATCAATAAATTTCATAGCACATTTTTATCTTCTATCCTAAGGTACCAGGTCAAAGGTAGAATTCATGGAGAGATACAACAACTTAGATCTGATTTAGGTGGTACGGTATCTGGAAGATTATCAATGAGTAATCCTAATTTACAACAAGTGCCAGCCAGGAACAAAGAGCTAGGACCTAAGATAAGGTCTCTATTTATACCAGAAGATGGCTACCAATGGGGTTCATTTGACTACTCGCAACAAGAACCACGAATGACGGTTCACTATGCAGCTTCTATTGGAGATAATGGTTATGAAGGTGCACAAGAATTAGTAGAGGCATATAAAAATGATGATGCAGACTTCCACCAAACAGTTGCTGATCTTGTTGGTATTGAAAGAACTCAAGCAAAAACTATTGGCCTTGGTATTATGTATGGAATGGGTAAGAATAAATTAGCCTTATCTTTAGGAGTTACTAAGGATGAAGCGGATCAATTGATTGTTAAGTATAATAAGAAGGTTCCATTTATTAAAAAATTATCAGATAGGTGTAAAGTTGCAGCAGATGAAAAAGGAATTATCAGAACTAAAAAAGGTAGGAAGTGTAGGTTTGATAAATGGGAGACAAGAGATTTTGGTCTTCATCAAGCAGAAAAATATGAAGACGCTGTTGCGAAATATGGTAGAAATAATATTAAGAGAGCCTTTACTTACAAAGCTTTAAATAGATTAATTCAAGGATCTTCAGCTGATCAAACTAAGCAATCAATGTTAGATTGTTATAATGCAGGACACTTACCTATGTTACAGATCCATGATGAACTTTGTTTTAATATTAAAGATGAGGCTCATGCAAAAGATATTAAAAAAATAATGGAAGAGTCAATTGATTTTAAAGTTAAGTCTGTAGTAGATGTAGGACTTGGAAAGAGTTGGGGTGATGCAAAATAGAAATATGCCACATGATAACAGAGACTTGATTGCTTATGCAGCAGGATTATTTGATGGGGAAGGTAATGTCAATTACGCAAAATATAAATGTAATAAACCAAATGGTAAGACTTGTTTAAAATGGAATGTTGCAATGGAAGTTGCCATGACCGATTTAGATTGTATTAAAAACTTTTATGATATTGTTGGAGTAGGAAGCATTCACTTCAAAGGTATTGGTAAAGGATCTCTAGGTAAGAAGGATCAATGGAGATGGAGGTGCTCTCATCAAAAAGCATTATACTTAGCAAAATTATTTTTACCTTATAGTACAGTTAAGAGACCTAAACTGTTAGCTATAATAAATCACTATGAGTTCGTTAAGCCGAAAGAATCCCTAGGAAAAAAGTTTGATTTTGTAAAACCTAAAAAAACTTAACCTGCTACAGCTAAATTTTCTTGAACATCTTGGTACTTTAATTGATTTCTAAGAGATTTAATTTCACTCTCAGTTGCCAACATTTCAGTAGTACAACCACCATGGGTCATTAGACTAGCTGTCCATTCATGTTCTTTGGCCTGAAGCTTTTTTATTAGCTCCACTTTTTCTTTACTTAACATTTACGATCTCCTCGTATGTTATGTGAAGTCTGGAGTTGCCGGTGAAACCATCTTTAATAACTTCAACGGTGCCATCCTCCACTTGTTGAGACACCTTAAGTATCGCTTCTTTACAATCGTTTGCTTCGACTACTTGGTCTAACTGCAAACCTCCCATGTATGCTTTGATACGATAAGCTGTCATAAGATATTATAAGATATTTTGAACGAATGGTCAACATTGTAGCCTTTATTATCAATAGCTATACAATGTACGTCATAAGAGGCCATAGAACCCCCTATTTCTTCGACTTGGTCTTTCATACGTATTCCTATCTGTTTAGCTTTAGAACGGCATCCTGGGCCATATATGAGATCATCTACCATATATTGAGTACACTTTGTACCTGTATCTGGTGTAGATAAACATATAGTACCTAATAATATATACTTTATAATCATTCTAAACTGTATTAATATCTTGGCACACGAACCTCGGGCCAAGACGATAATTCTCTATATCTTCTGGTGGGAAAAATTCAATAACTTTTTTTGTAGTATCTAATGCTGTAATTATGCACTCTCTCCAAGTATCAAATGTTTTAGGGTATTCAGTATCCGGTAAACAACTACCATCAATAAAAGAACAGATTGTATATATTAAAATAAATTTCATAATTTATTTGACATTTAATTGTATCCCATATAGTTAAGATAGCATAATAAAAGCTAACTAACAATAAGGTAGAAAATGATAAAAAAACGAAGAGACAAAGAACATATGGCAATACGTAAAAAAAATAACTTTGAAGATCGTTATGCTAAAGGCATACACTTTGACATAAGAAACAAGGGTACTTGTTTTATAACTATGCAAACTCATGCAGGTCCACTAGAAGTTTATATAGACTCTATGGATGGGTTAGATGATGCACCACTTGTTAGTGCAAGAATACCAGGAAGAAAAGTTAAGGAGGTATTTGTAAAATGAATACAAGTGAATGGAGAGACATAGTAAAAGAAGCTAACGATGGTATCGAAGCTTTAGGTAAAGAAGTAGTTCAACTTAGAGCAGAAAATAAAGAACTAAGAAGGCTTATAGGTTTAGGTATAACTTATGAAGAGCCCATGAATGCCGAGGCAGCACATGGATTAATATTAACAAAAGATATGGAGATAAAAGATGGATCTAAATAGATGGAAGTCAGTGGCAGTTAAAAAAGAAGATTACTCATTATTAAAAAAAATATGTGAGGATAAATATAGAGCTCCAGGAGCTATGATATCTAAACTAATTCATAATCATATTGAGTATGAAGCTAAGAAACAAAAAATGTCAGTAGAAACTTTTAAGAAAAAATTATTAAATGGAGTGGACAATGATGACCGAAAGCGATTTAAAAAGAGTTGATTCAAGAGTAAAAGCAAAAGAACTTTTCACTATTGAACTTGACCATGCCAATAACACACTAACCTTTGTAGTGAATGGTAAAGTCATGAATATTGTTAAAACATTTAAAGCTGAGCCCTTATTTGAAAGAATGTTAAAGATTGCAAAATTTAAATTCTTGAAGATGAGGGATGAGAACAGACGTGAGTATATTGAAAAGAAATGAATATTAGACTTTTAAAAATAAATGCAGCAAAGCGTTTTTGTCGTTGGCTGGATATTAACTCGGTTGCTACTTACTTATGGGATTATTGGTGGGACCCTGTTGGTAAAATATATTTAGGTTTAGAGAGAAGACAAAAGACTGCTGAGACAAGAGATAAATTTGTTGAAGAGAGAAGAAAGAAAAGGCCCTATTGGAAGTGGGCCTTTGAAAGACAGGGCCAATCTATTATAGCTAATAGAATTTTAGAGTTTGTTACTTTAAGACACGAAAAGAAAAAGAAAAAATAATTATATGAAAAAAGAATTTGATAGAATAAAATTTAGGTATGGTAGAAATAGGAAACTTAAAAATACAGTACAGATAGCTAAATTAAAAAGTTATATTTCTGCCTGTAAAGCTATTGAAACTTTCTCTGAGGAGATAGCTGAAATGGCCAATAACCCTTTTATCAGTCACGACCCAGAAGCTGTTCTATTAAACTTAAAAGATTACTGCACAAAAAGATTTAAATTTTCTATAGATGAAAAAAACAAAGCCCATACTGAGCTAAAAGCATTAATAGCAATACAGTATGCAAAAGACCCTGAAGAACCTGAAGAGCAAGAAGATATTTTAGGATTCCAGCTTAAATAATTTACCCCAATCCCTTGTACCCACGACCCATATTAATTTATAATATATACTTGCAACATATGAAAAAATTTAATAATAATAATTTAAGCAAACTCTCTCCGTGTAAGGATTGTAAGGGGCTAGGTTGGATACTTCTTACTGATAAAAAAAATTACACTGAGTGTATCATTTGCAATTCTACAGGAACCACGTCTCACGATTCATCGGGCATAAGCAAAGAAGCTGAACAAGCTTTATTATTTAAAATAGCGTGGGATTATATTAATGGCAAAGAAAAAGGATGGTATCACTGATTTAACTAAGGTTTTAGTTAGTGCTGCTAGAAAATTTAACGAAAAAGAATACAGTAATTTAACATCTGTAATATTCGCTATGCTTCATGGTGTGAACTATGGATACACTGAGATGGACCAAAGATTTTTAAATGATTCAGCTGATTTATATTTTCTACATAAACATGAAAACTCAAATGAAGTATCTAATTTTAAAAATCATAAACCAGATGCATCTAAGATTTCTAATTTTAAGAAAAAAAGAAAAAGTAAAAATAATGTTATAAAGTTTAGTGACTATGCAGGAGCCACACATGATGGCTGATAATTATACTAAAGAAGAATCACAATTAGATTTTAACGACATATCCGAACACATTGCAGAAGAAAATTTGCAAGGCGCAGCAATCACAATATTAATTGATGATGTACATGAACATTTTGAGGTCGCCACTCGATTGAACTTTAAAAAATCGAAAGGCCATTATCGTGCTCTACTCAGTAGACTTATTAAAACTTATGGGCACTAATATAGCTGCTGATATCATTGAGGAAAATCATATTTCCAATGAACAGAAGTTATGGAGGCATGTCATCTTAAATGCGTTTGAGGATACAAGAATTTTAAGTATTGATCGTAAAACAAGTTTACAAAAATGTGATGCTCATTATTGGATTGCAGAATCATCAGACTTTGAACAGATCTGTTGGTGGGCCGGTTGGGAACCTGATAATGTTAGATATAGATATTACAAAGCATTAAAGGGTGGAGATATAAAATTTAAAAAAAAACATCTTCTATGGCATCAATATGATTTGTTATTTAAAAGATTAAAAGAAGAAACCAATCTAGATGAGAGACGTGAGCTTAGACGTAATCTAGAAAATAAGCGTAGACAAATAATGCATGCCGATAACTTTTACGTGGACCATTTTAAAAAGGATTTGGGGATTGAAGTTTAAACCTGCAGTCCAGGGAGCAATCTCTAAACTGCAGGAAAACAATTAACCATCTAAGGGTTATGAAAAAGACATAACACTCCTAGATATTAGACCATGAGGCGTGGTTCGTCAACAAAATATAATGGTCAATGGTTCGGTGACCACGACCCACGGTTCACGAATTCCTAGTACGTTTCCTTAGAAAAAAAAAATAAAAAAAATATTTGTAAGGGTTTTTTACTGGGAAACTAGGAAAAACGTTGATATATAACACTTCTAGAGCATTTTTCACTAGGAAAACACTGGGAAAATTCCTAGTAGTTCTAGGAAAAAAAATACAGAGAGGCCATTTTCTGCAAAAAAAAAATAAAAAAAATATTTGTAAGGAAGTGCACTAGGAAAAAATATGATATAACAGGTCAAGATGGCAAAAAAGAAAAATACTTTAAAATCAACTGCAGAGCTTACGTTAAAGCAAAAAGCGTTTGTAGATATATATGTTGGTAATTGGGGTGAGATATCAAAAGTAGAAGCCGCTAAAAGAGCTGGGTATACATCTGATAAACCTCAGGGACCCACCGAGATTGCCAGCAGACTTACTGATCCAAATAAAAATCCTCATGTTGTGCGTTATATGGAAATGAAATATAGCCAGGAACTAAAAAAACATGAAGGAGATAAACTAAGAAAGTATAAAAATTTTGAACGTTTAAGTAAAAAAGCAGAAGACAAGAAACAGTTTGGTCATGCTATAAATGCAGAATACCGTAGTGGCCAAATGGCAGGATTTTTTATAGATAAGAAAGAAGTAACCCATGTTGGATTGGAGGGAATGAGTCGTGAACAACTTGAAAGTAGGCTTTCCGAACTTGAAGAAAAAATTGGAGAAGCCAAAAATATCATTGACGTTACGCCAGAAGAAATTAGTGAATGAAGGTAATTTTATGACAGTGTTTAATGAAGTTCATAACAGTCATTTAAATTCATCCATTGGTATTGTTTCAATTTTAATTGAGGATAAAAATGACAAATCTTGAGATATACAACGCCAAATATTTTACAAATCTTGAGATATACAACGCCAAATTATGAAAACTAAAAAAATAAAAAAAGGATCTAAAATTTTAAATTTTAATTTTAAAAATTTAGGCAATAATATTTTAGATTATCCCTTTGTAGAAATAAAGTGGCTTGACATTGAGGGTGATAGTGGTTGGTCAGATACTAAAAGTTTAAGTAAAGAAAAATTACCAACATGTGTTTCAAAAGGTTATTTACTTTCTCAATCAAAAGGTATTACAAGATTATTTACTGATTATATAGAAACCAAAGATAAGCCTACGTTTGATAATATTGGTAATACTACAATAATTCCAACGTCAGTAATTCAATCAATTAGAAAAATAAAAGTTTAATTTAATCTTGTATTAATTTTTTTAACGTATATCTCTGTTGGTATGGAGAAATTTATTGCATTTATTATAAGAATTTTAGTTTTTTATCCTATACCTTTTTTAATAGTCGCAGTTTTATTAGCTTTTTTATTATAATTTTTTATTTGACATCTATTTTATAATATCATATCTTCGTGGGATATGTATAAATTAACAAATAAACAAGGAGCAAAATAAAATGGGTTATACTAATTACTGGCATAAATATAACGACTTTACAAATACAGAATGGCAACAGATCAAAGAGGAATTTAACTATCTTAAAACTGTTGTTGGTCATTTAATAAAAGATGAAAGTACAGATGATATTATTAAGTTTAATGGTATTGGAGATAATGGTCATGAAGACTTTTATTTAAACCGAGAAGCAAAAACACCATTTGATAAAACTTATGCAGGTCAAGACATATCATTTGATTTTTGTAAAACTAATGAAAAACCTTACGACATTGTAGTTTGGCATTTACTAACTTTTATTAATAGAATTTGCCCACACGTTGCTATAAGTAGAGATAGGTAAATATATTATGTGGTGTACAACAATAGGAATGTACTTAAATTTATCCTGCTTGACTTTTAATTCCATTTTTAGTCAAATAAAAAAGCCACTTACAAAATTTTTGTTTGTTTTTTATCACACAGAATAAAAACAATCAGAGTGTCCTCTGGAAGATAGCCATTGAGGGCACTCAATAATTAACAATAAATAGGAGCAATAAAAATGAGTACAAAACA
>JACKZZ010020143.1_pt1 | contig 43863 bp, 72 predicted proteins | sample 8027871 | NCBI WGS metagenome assembly JACKZZ01 (sample SAMN15724774, study PRJNA655200) | protist metagenome | isolation source: fluorescence activated cell sorting (FACS) single amplified genomes of... | place: USA: West Boothbay Harbor, Gulf of Maine | collected 2000-07-19
TATCTAATATAGATCTTTTTAATTCTAATATTAAAGAATCAATTTTATTTCTAACCTCACATATTTTTTCCACACCTTCCTTAATTTCAGTGTAAGATTCATCGTTCAAAATATCTTTGTCTCTTAAAAATTTATCTATTTTTTTTATTAACGCCTCATTCATAGTATTATAATACGTAAAATATTTGAATAATAAAAGGTTATACCCATATTAAACCCTTTAAAATAATATAAAATGATCACATACCTAACTATAATAAAAAATATAGTATTTATTAATATATGATATTTGGTATTAATATAATGTTATTTATGGGTGTACTATTACCACCCTTAATTTATGCGTTAATAATTTATTTAACGTCACCGCACAAATCAATTAATATTAAGACTGGTATATATTTTATTGTTGCAGGTATGTTTTCAGTAATACTATTACCATTCTTTTCATTATTATTCCCAGAATGGTTACCAGATATATTTAGCCCTTTTAAAAACCATTTCTTTTATGTCGGACCTAGAGAAGAGTTATTAAAATACCTTTCATTCTTTTTATTATATAAAATAATTAAGTTTGAGAATCCTCACCCTATTTCTATTATGTTTTATATGGGTATGGTTGGTTTGGGATTCGCTATGGTAGAAAATATACAATACCTAAGTAGATATGGTGTAGAAATTTTAAAAATCAGATCATTCACATCAACAATTGCCCATATGTTGTTTGGTATGTTCGCAGGATATTGGATCGCTTTAGGTAAAATAAAAACAGGCATATTCAGTAATAGATCAGTTTTTGGTGTCTTTATGAATAAACACTCAAAAGTTAAGAAACTACTCTATTTAGTAATAGGGTTGTTATGTTCAATAACATATCACGGACTATGGAACTATAATTTAGAAACTTCAGGTAAATCGTCAACAACAATTATGATATTAATGCTGTTCTTAGGTTTAGTTGTAGTTAAATTCTCATCACTAGATATCGTATCTCAATACAAAAAGGAAAATAAAAAATCAACCAATAATAGAAAGAATATTATCTAAATTTTCTATTATTTCACTTTTATCAGTAATAATACCTCTTTTTTCAGAAACATCTATTAATTTTTTATAGGCATATAATATGATAACTAAGTCTTCTTGTATTTTTTTATTTGTTTCACTACTATTATCTAATTCTAATATATTTAAGTTTTCACTAACTACAGAAAGTTTTGAAGTTGATTCACTATCAAAAGAGATTATTATCTTATTATTCATACCTTATTTATTAATAAATATAAATAATTTACCAAAACTTTTAGTTGGTTTTCCATAACATTTGTATTGCCAGAATACATACACAAAGAAGTATACATATTGTGGTTTTTAGTGTTATCGGCTCATCATTAAAATATGATGTTAAGAATGCAAAAGATAGTATACCTAAAGAAAATCCTATAATACGTGAAGGCCACATAGTGCCACCAGTACCTGAAACTATATACCCTATACCCTTAATAAACATAAATGATATTGGTATAGCTGTAATATATGGAAACCATGAACCCTTATCCTTAAACCATTCTATTTTAACAGGTGCATATATTTGAAACCATACTAAAATTTGTGCAACAAATAAAAACGCTGATCCAATACCTATTTTAATGTAGTCCATAATATCTTTTTTTTACAAATATACTATAAATACTTGTAAAAAAAAATACTATTTTAGTGTACTTGAGAAATTAATTTTAGGATCCTTTAAAGTAACTCCCATACTATCTTTAGATATCACTTCTAAAGTTTCGTAACTGACGTAATCAAATACCAATTTAGTCCCTTCAGGAACATCAATTTCATATATTCCATCGAAATCAGTATAAGTTACCAAATTTAATTCAGGTGCAGTTACTTTACATAATGCTTGTGGTTCCCCTGTCTTATCAACCACCTTACCTCTTTGTGCGAAGATTAATGTGGATACTATCATCAATACACTAAATAATAATTTTTTCATTTATTTTAATATTTTAAAACCCCTATCGGTTACTATGATTTTTAAGGTTTATAGTTTTTATTTTATCTTACAATATATAGCCACAAAAACTCAAATGTGTGTTAATTTAGTGTTAAGGTTATAATACTTTTATATTAATGCAGTTTTTTGGTTTATTTTTCATATATTTGACTCAAATGATAAATAAAAATTAAAACTATGGAAATAGCAGAAACAATTCAAGCGTTAGGTGTTAGTGGAGTAATAGGGTTTATTTTAATAATAGTCGGAGCATTTAAAGCACCTGTCTTTACAATGTCTATGATGCTATTTGCATTGGATTATAATGAATGGGGCGTATTAATGATTATCATTTCAATAATCAAATGGTTTAATACTGAAGATAAAAAAGATGATAAAAATGACTAGAAAAAAAGTAGAGACAGAAAAAATAAGTGAGTCAACACCTAAAAATAGGGTTATAAAAACTGCAACCACAAAAATCACCAAAAAAGAAACCAATGTTAGATGGGATAAAATAGAAGGTGTATTTGGTAAAGTTGTTAGACATTCATTAGATGATAATGAAAAATCTATAGAGATGTCTGTTTTAGTATCGAAGAAAAAAGCAAAAAGATTATACTATGCAATAGATGGTGACTTAGAATATTTTTATTATGAATTATTATAGGTGATTAGTTTATAACAAAAATATTACTTATATTTGTTATAATTAAAGATAAATATTATGGAGAAGAAAAAATCAAAGTTTTCAGTTGTAGAAATTATTTTTTGTGTTGTGACACTATTACTTTTTTTTAAGTTTATAAGAGGTAAGAAATAAAATTTTATTAGAAAACAATTATAAACATTAAATTATGAATATATTTTATTTAGATGAAGATCCAAAACTATGTGCCCAGTATCATTGTGACAAACATTGTGTAAAAATGATCGTGGAACAAGTCCAACTTTTATCTACTGCTCATTGGATGACTGGTGGTGAAGCACCTTATAAGAAAACACATATAAATCACCCATCAAACAAGTGGGTTAGAGAATCATTATCTAATTATGTGTGGTTATGTGATATGACTATGGAGTTATGTAAAGAATATACCTACAGATATGGTAAAACACATAAGACACAACAACATTTAGAGTGGTGTATAGTAAATCTACCTAATATAGAAGATAAGGGGTTTACAGAGATACCACAAGCAATGCCAGACGAATGTAAAAGAGAAAACCCTATAGATGGTTATAGAAATTATTACAACGTAGAAAAAGCTTATATGTGTAAATGGAAGAATAGAATTGCACCAGAATGGTTTAATCCAATACAACTAAGTTTAATATAATTAACCATAACTTTACTACATTTCTATATATTTATTAGTATGAAAAACATACTTTTAGATGTCAATGGAGATTTATTTTTAGAGGATAGTTTTAGTGGTTCTGTTGAGAAAATAGATACACTAAAATATTATTTAGATTATCAACTAAAAATAGATGATGGTGCAACATTTGGACAATTATTTAACCATTTAATGAATGACTCAGAAACATTAGATACCATATTTGGTGAAACTATGGGAGGGAATAGTTTAGAGATCTTTAGAGAAGAATGGTTAAACGAAAAAATTGATATTAAAAAAGAAGATTTAGGTATAGAAAATATACGAATTAGAAAAACTATTGAGTATTTTGAAGTGGATTCTAATCAAGGTTTCTCAGATATTAGAATAGATTTTGATGGTGTTAATGATCAAACTGGTGTAATATATAGTTTAGAGTTTATGTCAATACCAGAAATGAAAAACATACCTGTAATTATTGATAATACTCTACATGTTGAAAACAACACTAAAAGTACAGACATAGAGTACCCAAAAAGTGAGTGTGTAATAACATTGTTTGATATATTAGGATCAATATTACATGAAATTACTTTCTATGGTGGTCCATCACAAAGAGAACAGACAAAACAAAAGATTATTGATAATATAGATAGTGATAATCTATTAGATGTCCTTAAACTTCAATTAGACGAAGCTGTGAAGTCTGAAAACTACGAAGAAGCGGCTGAATTAAAAAACTTAATAGAAAAATATAAAAACATGGGAAATAAGGGTTAATTACAACCCTTATTTTTTTTATCCATTATTTATTATAACCATTCTTCAGTTAATCCCCACAACATCTTATTTAATGAAACATTAGTGTCTACTGATTTAATGGGTCTTGTTTTATTTACGATGATTCTATCTTCTACTTTTTTACTAGTGATGATACCACCTTTAAACATATTCTCTTGTACTCTGTTGAATACCTTCCATAACTCGTTACCATCGTCTTCTTTCCTTCTAACTTTTAATAACCCGTCTAAGTCAATTTTTCTATCTTCACCGAAGTGATTTTGAGACGCTATTCTTCCATACTCAATAACATCATTGTCAGTTAAGATTTTAGATTTCATACTCTCCATATTGTTATATATGATTGGGAAATTATCAGTCATTTCATTGATGGTTCTAATAACATCATTAGAGTTATAGTTTTGGTGTCTGATTCTACATTCACCAAAATTTTCCGTAGCCACAACTAAACCATTCTCACACACCAATCTAAATAAACCAATATTAAATCTGAAAGAAGATGTTGCATCGTGTGAATTAAATAAAACAATCTCTGGTAAAGTCTCATCTAGTGATTTGAAGTCATTTACCAAATTCTCATTCCTAAACCTAATTAGGTGTTTCCTATATTGGTTTGAGGATAAGTCTTTTCTAGAAATGTATTGTTTAGCCTTTGTAGGTAACCATCCTTTATCAGCTAATAAATCAATAACCTCTGTTGTTGGTATGAATGTGTATTTATCAGATACTTTAACGTGTGGTTTTTCGGCAAATACTGAAGGTGTTTCTTGTCTTAATGTTTCTAAATCTAAATATCCCATAAATCTTTATTTTTAATTTCGTTTTACAATAAATCAAAGATAACATTTTTTTCTTTATTTCAAAAGCTTTCTAATTCATTTTTTAATATTTATAATTAAAAGTATTATGAGCCTTAATAAAAAAGAAATAAGAGTATTAAAACTGATTAATGATAATGTATCGGGTGCAAAGAGAACATCTGTAGTTAGATATTTAATTAATGAATTGGGTTTTCCAAACCAAATTGCTGTTAAAGTATCTAACTTATGGTTTTTAAACTATAGAAAAGATGGTAAGTATGAGGAAATAGAAGAAGTTAATAGAGATACAAATCCTATATTAACTTTCTTAAATAGAATGGAGGAAGAACCTGAAGAATTTGATCAGTCAGATATACCTGACAAATTTTATGGTACAATGCAGGCTTGTAAAACAACGTATAATCCATATGGGACATCTTCTTTAAACACCCCTTGTATAGAGATAGATACTGATGAAGTTACTTTTTATTTAGGTGATGAAATACAAAATTATACCTCTATTACTGGTATTTACGAAGATGATTACTGGAGATATTCTGAATCTTTTTCCAATTATGGAGGGGATTACTATGATGAATATGATAGTGATGAGTTTAATTATTTTAATTTTAATGATGAAACAATAGAATTAATGAAAAAAATTGCCATCATCACTAAAAATAATAAATCGTTAAACTTTTTAGAATCAGATGGTACACCTGAAAGTGAAGCACTAGCAATACACTTAGAAAAAATGTTACCAGAAAAATTTTTCGATTCTTTAAGAAGTGATTACTTATATAGTATTTCAGATATAACTGGAAGTGAAAGGACAAAAGCTTTACGTGATTATTATAATGAGGAAATAAAATATGAGATTGATTATAATGATTCATCTGTAACCATACCTTTTGATGATTTTAAAGAAGTAATAGAGAATAATTCACCATTAGATTTTGACGAAGTTGCAGATTTAGAATTTCAACCAGGGATTGATTTAGAAAATGTTTGGTTCGAATCGAGTTATTGGAATAGTGATTCGAATGAACATGTAGAAGAATTAAATAAAAATTTAGAAAGGTGGGTTGAAGATAACGATGAAGGTCAATATGATGAATGGTTAGAAGGTAAATTAATTATAGATGATATCATAGAAAAAACTAAATTAGAAAAAAAATATGGTGATTTATACATGTCAAAAGATGGTAGATTAGAATTTGATTACAATAGAGATATTGATTTTACCAATAAAAAAATTAAATTCAGATATGATAATGAATCACATGTTGTACCATTTGAAAACTTTGCTGATTGGGCACAAGGTAGTGTATTAGATTTAAAGAATGAAAGTGTTAGATACGGAAGAGTTTTAATTATGGAAGAGAAACAAACAATAAACAAAATATCCATCTTTGATTTTGATGGGACATTAGCAGATACACCAAACAAAGAAGATGGTATTGCTTTATGGGAAGCAAAGAATAAAAAAGATTACCCACATAAAGGATGGTGGGGTAAACCAGAATCATTAGATGAAAATACATTTAATGTAAAACTTATCCCTTCTACTATTGACGATTATAATAAAGAATCTGAAGGTGATAATACATTAATGATTATGTTAACAGGTAGAATCCCTAAACTAGCAAATCAAGTAGAAAGTATCCTTAATAAAAATGGTGTTATCTTTGACGAGTATCGTTATAAAGAAAAAGGTGATACATTCAGTAGTAAGATTAATACGATAAAAAGATTACTTGAACAAAACCCTAATGTTACAGAAATTGAAATGTGGGAAGATAGATTAAATCATGCTGATGGTTTCGAAGAGTGGGGAAATACCAATGACATAGATATTAAAGTGAATAGAGTTATAATATAATGGTGTGAGTACCAATCATTCTTAGTGGTTGGTTATTCTCATCTCTCTTAACAACCTTTCCTCTACATAATATTTTTACTATGTGACCATCTTTATGGGTGAAGTTCATAATACTCTTAAAGTCTTCTGTAATACCATCTAAATGATCTTCTATTCTCTTTTCAGTCTTCTCTAAGTCTAACTTATCACAAATGGTTTGCCAACTATCAGGTTTGTTTTCCATTTCATCTTCACTATACCCCAATTGTTTTTTTAACTTAGGTGATAAGTATTGGTAATTACTTGTTAAATCCCAATCCCAATAACCATCTGTAGTGTGTTCTAAAATAAATTCTAAAACTTCTTTTTCTTCTTTAAGGTTACCTTCAACCCTAACCAAAGATTCTGTTAAATTTTTAAGTTTCTTAATGCTCATCTTCAGATATTATTATGGAAAATCCAGCCACTCTTGTTATTTTTTCTTCTTCTATAACTGGACTAAAACAACTTAAAAACTTTCTCCCTTTTTTACCTCTGAATGTGAATTTATTTATTTCACCTTTTTTAGCCTTATCCCAATGACCTTTCACCAATTTTATATCACCATCTGAAATAAAATCAATGTACTTAGATCCAATAATTTCTTTCTCATTTAAACCTATTAACATATCTATACCATTCTGATTCATCGAGGTTATAATACCATCCATAGATATTTCATGTATACATATAGGAAGATATTCTAATACTTCTTTAAGGCTATTATCCACCATTAAAAAAGAATCAGTTAATTTCCTTATTTCATCTAAATTACTCATACCTTACCCAAATATCTGATTTCTAAATGCAATAATTAAACTCATAATAATTTGTACGACTATAATAATACCAGTGACTTTAGCCCACTGATTTTTTTGTTTATAAACTTCATCTTTTACAGACTTCATTTGAGTTGCAGACCAAACCTCAGTTACTTTTTCTTTCCATTCCTTAATTTCATCAACCTCTTTCTCAGTATTTTTGAATTCAGTCATCTTTTCATTTAACTCCTGAAATTTCTTATCAATCTCTTCTTTAAGTTTATCTTGACCATCATTAAGTCTTTCTAATTCTTTCAGTACAAGTCTCCCATATTCTGACCAACCATTTTTAGACACATTTTGATTATCACTCATGATTAATTAATTTTGTTTTTACCGATTAAAGAAAGAATTGTGGAACATATTTTTTCGTAGTGGTTAATTTTTTTATCACTCTTTACTAAATTAGAAATAATTGTCCTTTCTTTTTCTATTATTTTTTCAATTTCAGATAATACACTAGTATACCCTTTATCGTCATCACTTAAACTTTCTAATTCGTCTACTAATATTTTTAGTTTTTGTAAATTTGTTTTACGCATATCTATTGTATTTTCTTTTTCTATATACATCTATACTATAAATATATTGTAATTAATAAAACTTTTATTATAAACATAAAAAAACCATACCTAATTAAAGATATGGTTTATGTTGCGGTCCTGACCGGAGTTGAACCGGCTCCATGCGCAGTGACAGTGCGATATCTTAACCATTTGACCTCAGGACCTAAACTAATAATTTTGTAGCCCATAGGAGAATCGAACTCCTGTTTCTAGGATGAAAACCTAGACGAATGGGCCATACCCCTTTATGAAACTCCATTCCATATCGTTTATTAGTACAACCTCACAAGTGTCATGTACCACTTAATCGTTTGTGAGGTATTGCCATTAATTCTTACCTTTGACAACTTAGGCGTTTATGGTGAGGAGTTTCGGGGACTAGTGCAGAGGAGGAGGGATTTGAACCCCCGGTACCTTTCAGTACGCCAGTTTTCAAGACTGGTACATTAAACCGCTCTGTCACTCCTCTTTAAAAATATCTCGGAATGATGATTCGACTTTTATTTAACGTGATGATCGTCCCCACTTACCTTTTTTTAATTGTGGTAAAACAATGGAATATATTTATAACCTTTCCACAGGTTACCCTTTTTTCTGTTTTAATTTTACCGAGGGATAGGGTAACCCTCTGTTTTCAACTTAATTGATTCTTTATGAAAAAATTTGCTGAAATCATTCGTTTAGATATTATTTTATTTTTATAGTAAAAAAATGGTAATTTTCATCTTATAGTATACCCTTACACTATGTTCGTTAGTAAAATCCTACTAATAGTGTTCTGTACTTTCATTTTCCCAGTTTGATTCCTAATCCTTACTGGTTATAGATTTCCTCCGAGTGCTGATATTTTTTGTACAACTATCTCACCCCCAACGGTTAGGTCTATTATAGTAATGGTTATTACCCATCTTTATTCTATAAGACTACTAATTACCTAATATTTTATTTCAAAGAACTATCTTTTTTTGTTTGTCTAACAAATATAATAAACCTTTTTGTTTATGACAATACTATATTGAAGTTTTTTATTCTAATTCTGGTTCTGGTAGATCCTCTAATTGATAATTGTCGTATATAAACTCAATAACTTTTTCTTCATTGTGTTCATAATCCATCCATTCACTAAAATCAAAGTGAGAATAGTAAAAACCAGATTCATCTAAATCACCATCTTCCCATTCTTTGGTGCGGTATTCATCATCTTCTGAAGATTCTTTTTCGGCACAATAATAATATTCATCAGTTTCTATTGTCCTATAAGTATCCTCTGAATCACCTTCAACCCTAAAAGAAGCTGTTAATAACCCACCATCATCGCAGTGGTAATACGCAAGCTCTGTTATCGTATATTCTGTCATTATAATTTTTTTGTAAATAAATATGTAAAACTTTTTTAAAAATCAATAGGTTAAATTAGAAATTGTAAATGTCACTTAATATTTTATCTAATTTAATATAATCACTAGCCAATGATTGAGCCTGATTACCTGATAAGTAATGGTATCCCATACCTTTTTCATTCATTAAGTATGTATTAATTTCAGCTCCGATGAATTCTTCAAAAGATATGATTTCACCCCATTCCTTTTCTTCTTCCCATTCTTCTGCCATATCCTCAATATTCGACATATTCAAATGATCTAAAACATCTTTTAAATCATTATTATCTAAATACGAATCATGACTACTAATAAATTTTTTATTTTCAATATCATGTAACTCTCTCTTTAAGTCATCTAATGAATTAAATCTTTTATGATATAATTTACTTAAATCAACACCTTCTTTATCCCATTCCCATTCTTTATCAATACCTAATATATAATCACCATTATCTTTGTCAGTGAATACTGAATAAAATTGATCACCATTTATACTATCAAGTTTTTTATCTTTAGAATAATTACCTTCTGGTAAACCATATAAAACCCCACTGAATTTTGATTTAGATACTCTATCATTAATTCTAGCTGGACTATACACTTCATTATAAAACTTTTCCCATACCTCAAAAAGAATACCTAAAGTTAAACCATGATCGTTGATGAAATTGTTTTCTTTAGATGCACCAAATAAATCATATATGTGTCTAATATAGTTAAACCTGTTGTCCCATTTTTCACTTAATTCTCTTTTTTGTTTACCTAATTCATAAATCTGTATTGGTGTTAATTTTCCCACCTCACTAAGTTTTTTATGGATATCGGTAATTTGATTGTTAATATCGATGAATTCAATTATTTTATTTTTGAAATCAGAAATATTCGTATCACTAATCCAATCTGTTGACCAACTTATTAGGTTACCATCACTATCAGTAAAATGATCTTTCATCATATCTACCATCATGTTAATGTATTTACTCTTTTTATTAGAGTTTCTATCTTCTTTTAATATTTCTATAAATTTCATTATAATATTTTTTTTAATCAATAGGTTAAATTAGACAATATATTCACCACTGATAATAATATCATCACCATAGATATCTTCTATTCTATATTCTTTATCTTCTTCAATACCACCATCATCTACTAATTCATATTCATTATCAATATAAACTGGTGATAACGTTAATATATTAGGATTTTTTTCTACATCACTAATATCATCACCCAATAAACCTTTAGTTATTGGTTCTTTAGCGATTACTCTAGTTCTATAATAACTTATTCTCTCCACATCGACATCTGTTTCATAACTTCCTGAACCATCACATTCATCACAGTCTACCTCTTCATACCCATCACCATCACAAGCAATACATGCTACATATTCACCATCATCATCTTCTATTTCACCAGTGCCATTACAATCATAACATTCTTTTGAAGAATAACCTTCACCATCACAAATATCGCATTGCTCATATTCGTATTCACTATCATCATAAATTTCATTATAATGTTCAACTTCTGCACTATAAAATGGTCCATCATATATTTTAGTCAAATCTTTTGTTTTATAAGCATCCATTAATGTTTTCCCACTATTAAAAGTGATAATTAAAATAACCTTAGTTAATACCACATCATTTTTAATACCTAACTCTTTAAAAGCCTCTTTAATACTAGTAACACTTTTATGATAGTTTTTAAGGATATAAAGTATTAGTTTTAATTCTTTTATATTAACCTTTAATTTATAGTTATCACCTTTAACCAAATTTTCATAATCTGAGTGAACTTCCTCTTTTAATATTTTTCTAATTAATTTTTTCATACTAATTTGATCTATATATTAAATAGTCTTCACCATTTACTTCTTCTTCATGTTCTTCACCATCATAGGATGCCAACATATTTGCCCTATCACTATCCCACAAATCATCAGCCATTTCATCTTCATCAATGTCAAAGTATTGATCAAAAATATCTTTTTCGTCCATACCAAAATCTTTAAAATATCTAATAGGGTCATATTCAATATTATCTACAATTTCACTAGTTCTAGAGTTAATATATTGTTCTTCTAATTCTTCTGCCAAATCTTTTTTAATATCATCTTCATCAAAATTATCAACGAATTTTTCTAAATCATCGAACTCGCTTTGATATGACTCTAAATCAATTCTTAAACTTCTAATTTCATCATTAGCATCTTCAATATCATTTTTCTTTGCAATATATTCTTGATAATATTCTTCCCTATCTTCTTCTGACTCTGCATTTTCAACATCGTACTCTAAATCTTCTAATTCAGATTTATGTTCATCTATATCATACTCTAAATCACCAATTTCCGATTCGATATCTGAAATCTTATTATCTATACTATACATTCTCTCCTCAGCCTCTTCACCTTTAGATAACCTAGATTCTAACTCACTCTGATAACCTAAATAATTAATCACCTCTTCAGGGTCTTCTTCACTATAATAATACTCAGCCTCTTCCTGCGCAAAAGACTCAACATAATCCATATCTAATTTTGCAAATCGTTGAACATAATCCATATTATACTCTTTTAGGTTATCGATTTCATCCTCCAACATATCATCGAAAATGTCCCTAATCCCTTTTTCGGTACCAACAAGATATTCACTTTCATCTAAATTATATTCATAATAGTAACCACCTACATGTTTTAGTAAAAATGGGTGTGTATCTAAATGTTGTGATAGTGCAAGTGCATTATCATCGATATCATCAGGATCATAATCTACATTCATATCAGGTATAGAACTAAAATTTTCACCATCTTCTAATATTGGTGAGTATTTCCTATATAATAATATTATTTTTGTTGTTACATCTCTATCGTTAATACCTAATTCATCTTTTAGATACTCATATACTTCACCTATTTCTTCTGAATCTAATCCCTTATTCAATAAGTGATTTAATACTCTAATTACTTTCTTATTCATAATATTTTTTTATACTCTATAAATATTATATGTCACACCATTGTATTCGACTTCTCTCTCTGAACCATCATAAGTAGCAAAATAATTACCAACGTCTTCTAATATCAAAGACTCTAATTCTTCTCTCATTTTTTCGATATCAACGCTTAAAAATTTAGGGAAAAAAGTCTTACTTTCACCCCTTTCTCTTTTAGTGATTAATTCACCATTAGACATATAACCATACTCTTCTAACCACTCTTCTAAATTATTTGTTAACATATCGTATGAATTATCATATTCATAATTATATAAGTGTTGTCTTATATCATCATATAAATCTTCTAATTCTGATTCAATAACATCAATTTTTTCTCGATATAATTCTATCTCTTCACTATTATCCGTTTGATTTATCTTATCTTCTAAATCACTTTTTAATAACTCTAGTGATTCATACTTAGATTTTAATTCCAAAGTTTCTGGATCATCTCCCCATAATTCAGATATTAGATCTTCACCATCACCCATTTCTGCAACTCTATAACCCGCATCTTCGTTTGATATTTCTTTCTTCCACCCTTCTGGAACATATAAAAATTCACAAATAAACCTTTCACCAAATCTATAACGTATTTCACTATCATATACTTCTTTAACGTTAGAATGGTTAGTTAAACCATAGGTTTCATTTTCCACATATTCTCTAATAGCATCTCTAACTTCATCAGAATTACCAATTATATAATCACCACCATCTACATAATAAGTGAATTGATCTAATCCATAATATTTATTTCTGTCTTCCGATATAAGAGATGGTATCGTATCTAATTCTAAAGATAGGGCAATATGTTTATCACTAAATTTTTCTGTATAATCTACTCTATTAGGGTTTTCTTTCCAAGAATCATCACCACTTCTAATGGCTTCTATATTATTTACATAAAGATAATAAAGATCAATAGCCTTTTCAGCAGGTATTTTTAATGTGTCAGTTAATTCTTCAAAAATACTTTCAGAAGTATCTTCTTCATATTCATTATAGATATCTTCCCATTCAACATCACCAAACTTATTTTCTAAGAATCTAATTATCTTGATCACCACACCTTTAACTGGTTGATTATCTCCTTTATTTTCATTAATTAATGATGACAATTTTAACATTTTATATTTTTATATAAATATACAAAAAAAATGTTTAATCTTTTTATATATTATTGTCTATAACAACATAAATTAACTGAGAATAATTTTTATAAAAATGCACAACATCAATAATATAAAGTATATCATCTTTATCGTTGAAGAACACTTTATCTCCTATAGAGGGGATGTGTTTTAGTTTAACGTTTTCATGTATCGGTATTAACTCTCTATTAGTGAAATGTATGATAATACTCTTATGAAATGGGTTAATAAAATTAATTATTTTTCTTAAAATTTTCATATTACTATTAAATATAATTCACTTTTATTCTAAAAACAATATTATTAAGGTATGGAAAGTAAAAATAATCAAAAATACGAAATACCCCTATATGACCCATATACTGGTGAGATGAACCCTTACTATGAGTCATTGACAGGTAAAAAGCACCCTTTTTTAATTTCTAAAAAGGAGAATAAAATAAAAAAATTATTTAATAAAATATTTAAAAAATTATGAATGAAGTTGTACTAGATTTAATTAACGAACAGATATGGTTAGAGAACCATTCATCTTGTTTTTACCTGAACTTAGCTATAGAGTTTGGAGATAGAGGTTTTAACGGAATATCCAAATATTTCTTTAACCAATCTGAAGAGGAAAGAGAACATATGTTAAAATTAATGAATTATGTTTTAGAAAGAGATGAAAAACCTAAGATACCTCAATATAATTATACGGAAGGTTTTGATGATGGTTTTGATTTACTTTTACATTTTAGTAATTCTTTACAACAAGAAAAAGAAGTCTCTAAAGTAGTAGGTAAAATAGTATATGCTGCTAGAGAAGTTAATGATGTTATGACTGACAACTACATGCAATGGTTTGTTAACGAACAAAGAGAAGAAGAAGCAAAGTTTAAAGATATAATCGATAAATTAAAAATGGTCGGTGATAGTGGATTAGCCATTTATGAAATAGATAAAGAACTAGGATTATTGTCAAATGAAACTACTGAGGTTTAATTGGTGGATGGAACCACCTATAGATTTTGAGCATAAGAAGTGGTTATTATTAGATTATCTTCAAAAACAAGATAAAAACTTTTATAACCACATCTTTTCTCCTTGTCTACTACATTCTGAAAATTTACTTAATAGTATGATACTTTCATATGAGTCTATATCAAAATCTAGGGAAGAATTAACTAAAAAAGAATTATCAATGGAAAATAGAAATATGTTTTGGGAATTATCTACACCTGAATTACCCGAATATATGAATACTTACATGGAAATATTAAAATACTCCATACCATTAATTCAAAATAAAATTTATTTTGGTAGGAAATTATGGGAAGAAAACAAAACCATTCTTTGGTGATTATAAGAATGGTTCCCAGTCATCTTTTATATTACCACCCATCTTTTTTATGAACTGAGCGTAATTAGGTTTAAATGGTTTGTGTGACATAACATAACCCGTAGTTTCTAAAAACTCATCAACCGAAGAGTCGTCTTTAAGTCTATTACATTTACGACAACAAGTCGCTAAGTTCTTCCAATTATTTTTACCTCCTTTACATTTAGGTATTACGTGATCTAATGTTAAATTTTTATCGGACCCACAATAAATACATTTATAACCATCTCTTCTAAAAATATTAAATCTAGTAAGATTTACTTTTCTATATGGTATACTAATATATCTTAATAACCTTATAACCGTAGGTCTCTGGTAATTTTTAGATTCTGTTTCTAATGGGTTTGCCTCATCATGACTTATAATCTCTGCTTTACCCTTAAAAACTAATTTAAACCCCCTCTTTAATGTTGTGACGTTTATTGGTGTATAATCATTATTTAACAATAAAATATTTTCCATAAACATTGTTTTTCTATATAGTTCTTTTAATTTTTATCTCCCCTTTTTAATCAGATCCGATTTGATGTTATTGAAGAATTTTGATACTTCATACCACTCTTCTTCAGCCATATTATTGATTATATTATTTAATAACTTTATTTTTTCTGTATAGGATAAAGATAAATCTTGAGATTTATATTCAAACCAAACTAATAAAGCCTTTATTTTTTTGTGGATCATTTCATCCTTATGAAAACTAACCCCATCATATTTATTAAAATTAAACCCCATATTAATAAATATCATTTAATATTGTTTAGTCTGTATTATTTAACTCATCTATCTCCACAAAAAATATAATTTTACCTCTCTCTTTAGAAAACTTCAATTCACCATAATAACCACTATCCTCAGCTTTTTTCTTATAGTAATCATAGTAGTAGTCAAAATTTTTATCTACTAAAGTTTTCTTCTCTGATCCTATATTTCTAACGTAAACACTCATAATTTTAGTAATAAAAAAACCCACCTTAATAGATGGGTTTAGATTTTTATATTTTTTTTTAGTTTAAAATTCTATAGCAGCTAAAATATTACCATCTTCATCATATCTTAACCATTTACCTACTTTGGACCCTCTTTCATATCGCATCTTACCTAGTAAATTTCCTTTATAGCTGTATACTAACCACTCACCATGTTTTTTATCTTTACTAAACCCACCTAAAGATGAAATTACACCATTTCTATGGTAAGTCACCCATTCACCAACTCTGTTCTTTCCAGAGTCATAATAACCAGTTTCTCTTAGTCCACTATTATCATAATAAGAAACTTTTTTATATAAATCATCATTAACATAAAACAAACTATCCTTACTTTGTGAGATACCAGTAAAATTTAAAAATAAAAACGACATAAATATCACTAATCTTTTCATAATTGTATTTTTAACATTAAATTATTGTTAATTCTATATACTATAAATACTGAAAAAAATCATAAATGTCAATATTTGTTAAAATCTTAACATTAGAATGGATATAACCCATTGTCTGTTGTAGTGATATTAGTATAATTGTTAGTCAAATCATCAATACTAATAATTTCTGTTTGAATCCCTGTATTATCATCTGTTATTTCTACATTTAATGGTAATGGTGTAGGAAATATTTCAGGATCTAAATCAGATAAATCAACTTCATCATGTGACACAGGGTTATCTTTTGTTGATATATCTTGTTTGTTATCCATTATTTTTAATGAAGTATCCATTCTATTTTCTAATCTTTCTAAAGTCTTAGAAATATCACTTAATAACAATTCTTTCTGCACATAAGATAAAATATACATACTAATATGTTTATGGTAATCATTACATACTTTATTACAATAAGATAGTGTCCATCTTTCTTTCCATATGGTAGTACCATCAAGAGTGGCTTGTTTATTTATCTCTAATGCGGACATACTAACTGGTGTTGTAATAACAAATATTTTAGTGTCACCCTTTTTAATCTTTTCCTTATATTTTTGATTAGGGTTGTTAATACAATTACTTAGTTTTTTACCAGCATATGCTAGATCATATTCAGAAACTAATTCCTTAACATCTACATCACTAGGTAGTTTCATATCAGATAAATCCACCCCTTTGATGATAGGTTTTGTTAATTTAATTTTTTCTTTTTCAAATAAATCTTTAATGCTATCTACATTAGGTTTAACCATAGGGTGTCCATTATTAATCAGTAAACTATATATTAATGATGAAAACCATTGTCCCTCTTTATTTATTAAAGTTGTAATATCCTTCTTTAAATCTATAGATTCTTGTACATTTAACCCATACTTATAAATAACATTAGCAAATTCTCTATTATTATTAACGTAACTATTTAAATCATCTAATGTATTTTTACTAAAATCACAATCATAAAAATCTTCAATAACCATACACAAATCTTTTAAGTATTCCTTTTGAAGTACCATTTTGATTTTTTTGATTAATGTCTTCTTATGTCCACCATATAACATATCCCAAACACTAATTAAAGTTAATGGTGTAAAACTACCATTAATGATTTCATTAAATGTTTCATCTGCCTCAGAATACTTCACTGGTAACAATCCCCAAATTTTACCATTCATTGATGCCCAATTATTCAAAGTTTCTCGTGAAGGGTTTCTATTTGGGTCCAACCAATTTAAAACATGTTCCATATCTCTTTTTTTGGTAGATTCGTTATTAATCAAAGCCCATTTTTTACTCCACATTGTTTTCTTATATTCAAAGAAAGAAACCATTTTAAAATATGGTTTTATTCTATCAGAATATTTATCATACATCTCTTTGTATTTAATGCCAAAAAACATTGCAAATATTCCTGTATAAGATCTATCATATCTTATCATTCTATGGTTATTGAATGGTTGTGACAATAATTTCATTTGACCATCAACATCACAATAACAACCTAATTCATCTATTTTCTTAAATAATCTAATTGCAGTATGTGATGGTGTATAAGGTGCAACAACTTTTAATTGTTTATCGTTTAAAAAAGATTCAAATTCTTTTGTATATAGTAAATCACCACTTCTTAAATCTATACCTACTTGTGTGCAGTTTAAATCAAACCCCTTTAAAATATAAAAGAAGTTTTTAGACTTATCTCTATTCTCTCTAAAAACCTTAACAATATTTATCATACCATCTCTATCTGATGATATAATTCTATACATATTACCATGATTATATGAAGCATTTAAATGAAAATAACTTGCAGACATTGCTAATCTATCTGTTCTATTTGGTGTAGAGGTATGTCTGTAATTCTTAGTCTCTACAAAAATATCCAAATCATTAACTGGATAATCACCACCCCATTTTAATTTCATTAGTGTATTCGCAACCGCACCACCACATAAAAACCCATCGTTTGGTATATTGCCATACTTAGATAATTCCTTTAAAATAATAGATACAATGTTTTTTTCTTTTAATATGTTCTTCATAGTATTTAATTTTTTAATAATAACCTTCTAATATTTGATAAACGTATTCACTGATTTCTTCTTTATCACAACCCTCAGATACCATCTCTATAACACCATCTGTAATTTCATCAGATATTTCCTTTATTTCATCATCAGTATCGTAGTATGCCCCATCATCAAAATCACTTCTATTCTCAGATAATAGGGATTTATTCTTTTCATGTTTATAAAATTCTATCCCCAACCTAGAAATTAAACTCTTACCAGCTCTTATTGCGTCTTCCACTTCTTCTACTATAACATACTCACTATCTGTATGTTGTCTATAGTAACCACAACCTAAATTTAAACAACTGAAATCAAATTTCTTAGCCAACTGGTTAACGTCAGTAAAAGGATCGTTACTGAATGCTGTATAACCATTATTAGACAAGTTCTCAGTGATTAACTCTTTAAAGTCAGTATCAAACAACCTCTGTCCACTACAAACCTCTGTAATCCAATTAGATGATGGTGCGTCAAACTGAATGGCGTATCCCACATTTCTGAAAAATTCTTCATCAGCTTCTTTAGATCCCATCATACCGATTTCTTCTTCCACAAAGAAAGATGCTTTCATAACATCAAAATGATCCAACATTTCTAAACAAACCGCAACACCACATTTATCATCACCACCAATACCTGTTTGTTCTTTTGTGGTTGGGTGTTTTGCTATAAGTGCAGTTTGTTGTAAATCACTATATTGACTATCTTCATATGGTTGTTCAACAATATCTAATCTTTGGTTTAAGTAAATTAAAGGGGTATGTTTTTTATGTACTGTATCCATATGTGCAACAACACAGGGGTAGTATTCCCCTTTAGTCATCTTCTCACTTCCTTTGGTGAGGTATATGTTTCCTTTTTTATCTATTTCGTATTCAATACCTTCGTTTTCAGCATATGTCTGAATATAATCCCTAACTAAACCTTCTTCACCATAAACTGATGGTATTGATAACACTTCTTTTAATCTATCTTTATCCATAGCAATTATTTTCACTAAAGATAAGAATAAATTGTTAATTAACAAAACATTATTTATTTTTTTTATTAAGTATTTATATTAATATAGTTATAACATAAATAATAAACATAATATTATGGCACAAAAAGGATGTGGTTGTAAAGGGACAAAAGGAAAACCTAAGTCTCAAACCAAAACGTACAAGTAATGAATAGGGGGATGGATAATCCCCTTTTTTTTATAGTGGATTTGCTGGACCTCTGTTTATACCAGAATTCCAAACACTTTTAGAATCAATAGGGTTTGCTTTACCTCTAGTTAAATTAGTGTATGAAGATGCACCAGATGCCCATACAGAACCACCTCCACCACCAGAAGATGAACTAGTACTTTCACCACCTTCTTCTTCTTCATTTATATTGAATAACCTATTATACTGATCTTCAGTAATCTTAATTCTTCTTTTCTTTTTCTTTTTAGGTTCTTCATCTGAGAATAAACCCGTACTTTTACCATCGAATCTCATATCTATCTTTTTCCTCCATTATATTCAACTCCGTGCCCTTCGTTGATTAGTGTTTTTTGTAATGAATCATCACCTAAAGTCTCAACAAATATTTCACCTAAACATCTTCCATATTTACCGACACCATGTGATTTTAGTAAAAACTTATTATTATTCTCTTCCAATATTTCTATAACTCTGTCTTTTGCTGCCAATCCTCTTTTCTTTTCTTCCAAATCTCTTGTTCTAGATTCTGGTGCGTTAAATCCTTTAAATCTAATTCTTTTCTTAACATAGGTATTAAATCCTAGTGAGATTGAGGCATCTAACGTATCTCCATCCACAACTCTAATAACCTCTGCTTCGTATTGAAATAATTCCATATTACTTTTGGTTTCTCTCTTGCCAATCATAAGAAACATCATCATCATTTATCGGACCACCTTTAGCCCAAGTATAACATGTTCTAGCAGAATGACACTTAAAATTATGCATCCAACAATAACCTAATCTACCATCATTGTCTGAGGTCTCACCAGGCATACAATCATCCATTCTAGATGATATATCAAACGCAACACAATTACCACATAAAGACTTCTTAGCCGCCTCTTCTGTTGTATCCCAATGCTCAGCCAAATCTTTCCAATAATCTCCCGGTTCATCAACATTTAACGGACCATATTTAATATGTTCTGCTTTGATTGCACTATTCCTATTTTTAGTATTTAATTCTAAATCTTTAGCTGCTTTTGGACAATCCATTTCAGATTCACCTAACATTTTTCTGTTGGCTCTTTCTATGATTAGTTTTTTCTTTTTCTCTATTCTACCCATAACTATAATTTTTTAATTCTAACTTTTAAGTCTCCACTTCCTTTGATAACTCTATGATATGTATTCTTTGGAATAGATACTTTTTCAGTTAAAGATGTAGGAATATTATTATCTAATTGTAACATCCAATCAGTATCTCCGATTGATTCAACAATTCTATCTTCTTTATCTCTGTGCCATACTAACTCAGATTCATTTGTGTCTTTTGAGAAGGTTCTTATGTGATACCCCTCTTCTACTTTCTCTTCATAAGGTTTATCATCTTTCTTATCTAAAACTTTTCCCAATACAGACTTAAAACCATATACTCCAACAGCAATACTTAAACCTGTGATAAACTCACTTAAACTACCTGAAGTAATATGATTATCATTTATAACCTCACCCACCATTTTCATTGTTGGTACTAATAAGAAAGTAAATCCTAATATATCACTAATACCATGTACAACTTTACCAACCTTTTCAGCAACCACTGAAACCAATTTCTTCGACTTGTCTATGAAATCACTTACTTTACCTAAATGTTTTAATAAATCTTTTTGTTTTAACACCCCTTTAACCTTATCTATAAGTTCAGGAGATTCTTTTAACAGAATTGCAAAAGATGCTATCAGTAATAAACCAATCTCTTCTTTTGACATATTAAAACCTTCATTATTTAGTAAATCAGTTACTGGTCCAATAAATGAACCAATACCACCACCAAATACAAAAACCATTTTCATATTCAACTTTAATTCATTTAGAATTGAATTAATTATTGATCTACCCTCAGATTCTTTAACTTCCGATTCTGTTTGAATTGATTCAAATAAATAATTTACTTTTTTGGTATATAACGAATTCATACTTTTTTATTTATAAATATATCATTTCCATAGATTACGCGTTTCCCACATCAAATTTAAATGGTAAAAACATAATACCCATACAGATGCAAACTCAAACCAAAATAACCCATATAATGGTAATAATGGTGTTGTCGCCAAAAATAACCACATATAGTGTCTAAATCTCTTAATACTATATAATGATCTAATACAACTTACAAAGAAAAATGTTGCCAAAACATTGTGAAATATTGGTGTGAAATCTACTGAAAAAGCTGTTAAGAATAATAAAAATAGTGCCGGCATTTTCCATTTACCTACACTATATAATAAGTAACTTGTGGTTGCGTTTGTAAGAATAAATAAAGGTTGTAATTGTGTTTGCCAAGCGGATGAAAAAGATACTATTTCACCACAAACCAATAAAATTATTATCGGTTGTAGTAGTGCCATTACCACCACAAAAATTCTTATTAAAACATCAAAACCCATATATAAATAAATATGGGTTAAATTTTATTTCTTATCAATAAATTATAAAAAAATATGTTTATTTTTTCTTCTTTCTACCTTGACAATGTGCTCTCTGAGAAAATCCTTTAACATTATTACAATCTATAGATTTTTTATACTTCTCTGACCACCTTTCTTCTAACATATCGGTGATGTATTCACCATCTTCATCCTTTAATTTATTCATAAAGAAATCAAATACTTGATCGATATTAACTTTAGCTTCAGTTATATGATCATCTGCCCAATCATGTCCATTATTTAATGTGTCATTAACCATATTAGCATCAAACTCGTTAATCATAATGTCTAATTGTCTTCTCATTTGTTTAAGATTACTAAAAAACATATAGTTTTCACCTTTAGATTCTTCTTCTAACTTAGGTCCCATATTTTTACCATTGACACCCCAATAACCTAAATCCTCTTTTAATATCTTTCTAATTAAATCTTTCATATCTTTTATATTTTACCACTAGTCTCAATGAAAGATAGAAGATATTTATCCCACAAACTAATTGCTTTTTTATATTCTTCTTTCATTTCTGTTATTTTATTAGATAACTTATTAAGGATAACCATCTCTTCATCATTGAAGAAGTATATCATCCCATAACCTTTATTAAATAATTTCTGACCAATTTTTGCTGGTACCTCATATATTTCAGTATTTTTAATACGATAAGGTTTATATCCATTCTTTAGATATTCATCTACATCCATTTTTTCCCAATTAGATTTCCTACCCAACTCCTTACCATCAATAGTGATGTTAGATAATTCTTCCTTTAATACTTTCCTAATTAAATCTTTCATATCTTTTATATTTTACCACCAAGTACCACCACCAGATAAACCTAATTTCTTAGCATATCTAGGTAATCTACATGACCAATATCCTGCTTTACATTTATCATTATGTCTACCTTTAGAACAACCATGTCTAGCGTTGTAGGATTTCTTAGCGTCTGGATTATTTAATTTAGCTTTTAACCCTCCACTACCAAATCTAATTTGTTTAACACCAGATGGGTTAGATTTAGTTTTCGCAGAACATCCACTAACATATACTTTATAAGCTTTACCACCAGATGAACTTCTTTGTGGTGAACTAGTCTTAACATTCTTACCTCTAAACTTTGCTTCGGTTAAAACTTCAATTTCTTCCATTGGAATATCTAACCAAACATCTTCACCTTCATATAAACCTTTTTGTCCAATTTCTTGATTTACCAATTCCTCATCCATTATAGATAAGTCAATTTTACCTTCTTTATATAAACTTCTAACTTCGTTGATTAGGTTAAAGTATTCTTCACTCCCATATCTATATACATTTTCATTTAATGGGATTTGATTATCTAAATGATATTGTAATCCTTCACTAATCATAACATCGTAGTTACTTAAAACCATTCTGTTGATGTTTAATGATTCATTCTTTTTAGATTTTCTCTTTTTTGGCTTATACCCTTTTACCTTAATTGGACTAGGAGATTGTCCTTTTCCTGATTTACCATCATTCTTTTCTTTATCTCTTTTTCTTCTACAAGCTGAGTCTTTAGCAGATTGTGACATACCAGAAGCCACACTCTTTGCTCTACAAACAGGATACCCCCCTTTATCAGAATCATCTCTACCACAAGCTGGATGTCCTCCACCTTTCTTCTTTCTACAAATGTTTACCCAAGGTCCTTGTGGTTGTTTAGAACCCTTCTTTTTCTTTTTAGTCCCAAACCAAGTGGCTAAATCCTCATCTATTCTATTAACAACTTTAATATCATCTAAATCAAATGACTCTTGCGATTTTTTTTTAACGTTTTCGATGATTTGTTCTTTTGTAAAGGTAACAGATTCATTCTTTTTACCACTACAATATTTACCACTACATTTTTTCTGTCCATCTAAACCAGCAATCTTACCTTTACATACTTGTACTGCGTATCCATTAGCATAAGCAGATGGGTAAACATCATACTTAGCCTTAGCTGCGTTTTTACCTCTAGCACATAATGTGGTATTCTTTTTCTTCTTTTTTTTCTTCTTTTTGGCTTCACCTAAAAGAGTCTTTAATTGTTCTTCTGTCAATTTAATTCTCATATCAAATCTGTTAGTTTTAATTCATCACCAAAAAATGCATCATAATCTTGCATCGATTCTGGTGATATGGATTCCTCCACATCAAAATCATCCTTGTTATCAATATATTCATTGACAACAAATCCATATTTTTGTTCTTTATCCCAGTAACCTAAGTATTCACCATCTTCACCAAACGCTATTACTTCATAACTACTAGATTCAAATCTAGGGTCACTTGTTAAATTGTAAATACCTTTAAGCCAAGTATCCCTATCTGAAACACTTTCACCAAACTCTCTCATTAAGAGTCTAACTTGTTCTTCTGTAATTAATACTTTCACTATAAAATCTGTTCTGATTGTATCTCAACAATCTCATTTTTATTATAATTATAAATATTAGTCAAACAATAAGCTAACTTACTATCTGTTATTTTTGTTATATTTTTTAACCCCATTATATCTTCCATAGATAAATGGTATATATCATCCATCGTATTATTAATTGAATTAAACTCTGTTTGTTTAATTTTATTAGTTGATACATAATATTCATAATACACATCAACCATTTCTCCTTCGTTATATTTAACGAAAAATATTTTATGGATAAAAAGAGGAAGAGTTAATAATCTCTTATTGTTCTTCTTATTCCATTTACTCATAAAGGTCAGTCTTACTGCTTCGTTTAACGGATATCCCGTAAGAGTTAAATAATCTATGGCTTCTATTATCTCCATATTTTTTATTACTCTTCTTACTTTGGATACTAGTATAGATATAAGTTTTTCTGTACTAGATCCTATTACCGACCTAATCTTCGCCTTTTCCATTTTTTTTAAATTTAAAAATGTCGTTATACAATAAATTAAAGAACTTACTTTGTTATAGATAAATATCTATATTTTAATTAAAATGTGGGTTTATACCCTATTCATCTGATTTTTTATTTTTCCCAAATACCTTTTGAGCACTATCTATACCAAATGAACCTAATACTATCCATAAAAAAGAATTATAGATGTATTCATTGATTACTAAATCTTTACCGAAATATCCTGTGACTAAATCAGCAATTGCAAATAAAACCATTATCACAAAAGAACAAAATCCTACAATAGATTTTTCATTCCAATCATTACTATCTTTGAATATAGTATAGAAATCTTTTAACTTTCCCATAATGTTGTTTTTTATTGTTTGTTATTATTACATAAATATCTAACAAAAACTAAATGACATAAAAAAACCCCATACTTTCATATGAGGTATTTTAAAGGGCTAACATAGATGTTTTTCCACCACCTTATTTATAAAAATAAGGAAAAAAATAGTGGACCCAATCGGAGTCGAACCGATGTCCTGCCATAGTCGTAGAAGGTTTTCTACATGCTTAGTCAGTTTTTCTAAAATAACAAAATAGTTGATTTGTTCTTCACCATCGTAAATCAACAACCAATGGTTCCAATTATGTTAGAGTTTAATTGGTAAAACTCATAAGTGTATTACTCGTTTAGGCTAATACTACCTCTTTTTGTGTAACAGAACCTACTGCTCCGTTCTCAAAAATGTTTGTGTTAAAGGCTAATGCCAATTCTTCGTTTCCGATTAAAAAGTGTTTAAGATTAACGCTCTTACACGACATGCTTCATCTTCAATGATTCTACCCAGTCAATACCAAGTATGGGCCCATATTTTCAAAGAACTATAACAAATATAAATATTTATTTTTTAATAAAAAAGTATATTTATAATATATATGAAATTATCTTTACTAAACATATTGAATGAGTCCAAAAAAACTGAATACGAATACCAAGTTCGTAACATAGGTGGAAATATATTCTACAAAAAAGAAAAAAATACTGATGTATGGACTTTTACTGATGAAACAGACTTCTATAAAAATTCTAATTCGGAAAATACTATAGAATATAATGAACCAGAAAAAAAGAAAGAGTCAAAGATAAGACAGGTAGAAGTTAATCAAGACTTAGACTATAAAAAGAACCCATTAGAAACATATAAAAGATATATAGAGAATGTAATCCCTTCTAACTTTAGTGTTGATATAGTTAATGGGTCAATTAAAATAACAAATAAATAAATTACTAATTATGAATGATAAGTGTAAAAACCCAAATTGTCCTTGTGAAAATTGTAAATGTGGTGAAAATTGTCAATGCACATCTGAAAACAATTGTGGATGTAATTAATAAAAAAAGCCCATACAAATTAATGTATGGGCTTAAAAAATGTTGTATATATTTTTAATTAATTATTAACCTTTAATAATTGTTTTACCACCTTCATTTTCTCCTTTTTGGAGTTTACTTAGTTCTTCTTTAAGGGAGTTTATTGTTTTTACTAAGTTTTCGTTTATTTCCATTATTTTTCTATCTAATTTATCACATCTAGAATCCACAAGACTAACTATTTCTTTATCATCTTTATGAAATACTTTAACAATTGATTCTAATTCTCTCCTTATATTGTCATCATCTTCAATAAGACTTCTATGAACATCTTTTAAATTATCATTAACACCTCTAATAGAAGACTCTAATAACCTCTCTGAATAACCCGAATCTTCAGATATTTGATTATAAATGTTGCTTATCTCTTTTTCGTAAGTAACAACATCAACCTTACTTTTCAACTTTCTAAACATAACCACAATACTTGTAAATAATGCAACTACACCTAGTGTTGATAAAACTGATACCATAATTATCATTTCCATACTTTTCTTTTTTTTACTTTATTTTATTAGTTATACAACATTTTTTTCTTCATTTATTAATTTTTCTGCTTGAGATGTCATAAGTTTTGCAACAGAGTTTGGATTTATGTCATAATTCATAATCAATAACTCAGTCCCTTTGTTTTGTTTTACCCCTTTCTTAGCTGCCGCAGCCTTCGCAAAATCTTTTTGTTCCCATATGTATCTGTCTTTTGGAAACCATTCACTTAACTGAGGGAAGTCATAGTAAGATAAACTCCACTTACCTTTTGTTTTTTTAAGGGTAGTAGCTAACCTCTCATGATCTTCTCTACCAAATTCGTGTTTTGAATAATATTTACCTTCACCTACAATATAATATGGTGGGTCAGTATAAAAATAAGTTTTATCCCCATCATATTTTTCAATAACATCTTGAAAATCCATATTCTCAAAATGAGTTATAGCCTCAAAAACCTTTTGCCATTTCTCATTTTTCAATTTATTCTTAAAAGAAGTAAACTTAGAATGATACTTACCTTTTAAGTCAATAAACTTAGAACTAGCAGGATTTGCACCACTAAAAACAGATGTTAAAACATATGCGTATTTTGCTGCCAATAAGTAATTAGGTTCATCACCAATCACCAAATCTTCAGAATATAATTCTTTTTGAAAATCATTAAATTGCGTTTCACATATTTTTGGTGTTGGTGTGTTGTCATCTCTCTTTTCTTGTACAACTATCTTTTCACACTCTTCTAATAACCTTTGGTGGTTTTTAACACATCTATAAAGATTAACATTTAATTTGTTAAAATCATTATACACAACCTTTTTAAGGTTTGGATACTCCTCAATATTCATTTTGAAGAACACCCAGTACATGCCCGAGAAGGGTTCGACATATGTTTCTATATTTTTTGGTATGAAAGGTATAATAAAAGATGATATCTTTGATTTACCTCCTATGTAGCTTATCGCCATATTCTATTCTTTATTTTTTTTGTTATTATAATGTGTTAAAATCAACATTTCTACAAATTGTGATTTATTCTTTACGTCAGAAATAAGTTTATGTATTTCTGGCGATAAAGTCAATGAGAGAGCAATTTTCTTATCTTCTTCTTTTAGTTTAGGTCTTCCCATAATAATTTTTTTATATAAATATTATAAAAATAATATTTTTACTTTTTTCCGTATATTTATTTATAAAGAAAGTTATGGTAAAGATATGTAGTTTATGTGAAATAGAAAAGAGTTTAGATGAATTTCATAAGTTTATTCATTCAAAAGATGGATATCGCAATAGATGTAAAGAATGTAGAAAATCAATAACTAAAAAATATAGAGAAGAAAACGCTGATAGAGTACGTGAATCTCAAAAGAGGTATAGGGAAGAGAATAAAGAACTAGTAAAACAAAGAAAAAAAGAATATTATGAAAATAATAGAGAAAAAGTTTTAGAGAAAAATAAAGAATGGAGAGAGAATAACCCAGATTATAATAAAGAATACCTTAAAAACTATTACCAACAAAATAGAAGTAAACTTTTAGAAAAATCAAAACAATGGAAAAAAGATAACCCTAATTATATGTCTGACTATATGAAAAAATATAAAAAGGATAATAAAGCGAGGTTTGTTGAATATGGAAAGAGTGATAAGTATAAGGAATGGAAAAATGAATACACCAAAAAACATAGAGAAAAATACCCACATATCTACGCTTGGAGAACAATATTAAATAACACCATTAAAAGGTTTGGTACATCAAAAGAAGATACCACAAATAATTTATTAGGGTATAGTGCGGAACAACTTAAATTAAGATTAGAATGTCAATTTAAGGATGGTATATGTTGGGAGAATTATGGGGAATGGCATATAGATCATAAAAAACCAGTTTCATCATTCCCACCAGATACTGATATGTCAATTGTAAACGCACTATCTAATCTTCAACCATTATGGGCTTATGATAACCTTTCTAAAGGCAATTCAACCAAATAAAGTTTGTTTTATAACATATTAAATTGTATATTTAGGGTAATAAAAAAAAATAACTATGAAAAAATCAATTCTAACATTAATCCTATTTTTCTACTTCTTACCAACGTTTTCACAAACTAAAGTAGATACACTAATTTTCAACTATATAAATGAGTATAGAATGTCTAATGGTATACACCCTTTAATTTGGGATATTACCACTTATGACTTAGGTGTAAAAGAAGTTTCATTTATGGACAATATGGCTAATGATACTACATACAAAGATAGTTTATATGTATCACAAATTGATACTAGTTGGATTGGTGAAAACTTCACTACTATCACACATATTTTTGATATTGAGGCCATTTCAACACAACACTTATCTTATATGATATTTAAAAAATTAATTAAATTTTCGGAATACAATAACTTAATTTTAGATCCCACCTTTAATTATGGATCAATCTCAAATAAAATAACAAAAAACGCTAGTGTCTTACTAGAAAATCCTGAAACATATGAATTATTCATTGTTAATGACTATTGGGATGATATATACACTTCGTTTCAATGTAAGAATTAAATATATGATTGTGTCCCTACACCTATCTTTTGAGTATCTGTTTTAGGTCTATCGGATATTTTAGTTGGGTCTTTCTTAGCCTTATCAGTTAATTCTAATTTACCCTCTTTTTTCTTCTTAACCATTTCTTGATGTGCTGCTAAATTGTCACCATATGTGTAATCTTTCTTATTTCTATCAACCATACGATTTAATCTCATAACTTCATATTTTATTGATGCCTTTGCAGTCGCAACACCAAATACACCATCTGCAAATTCATTCTCTTTACCATCTTTAGTTCTGAAGTTTTTAACCATTAATTCTTCTTGAAACTTTTTTATTTTATCATTAGGCATTTTATAACCTTTATTTTTGAAAAACTCCGTAACATCTACTAACTCATTGTCTTTTGATGTAGATGTAATATATTTTTTTAACTCATTAGTTCTTTCATAGTAAGTTGTATCATTAGTGTATGGTACTTTCTCTTTAAGATATTCATTAAATATTTGTCTAATTCCTTTAACTGAAGGATCATTAGACATAACTTTTGTTTGCCCATATTTTTGTTCATTTAATACTTTTTTTACTATTCTATTTAAATCAGATTCTGTAATCCTTACTATCTTTTTCATCTTTTTTTATTAATAAATATCTATAGGGTATAAAAAAACCAGTGAGAAATCACTGGTTTACTTTATTTTTTTGTTATGAAAACACCTTTTAAAATCTTTTTTTTTCATAGATAAAGTTATATCCCCTGTTTTAAAAAATACTTCTTCACCTGTCTCTCTAACGTTAGATATATCCCAATTAATGATAATACTTTCATTAATCAGGATATCTCCTTCGTTTGGGTATCTTATATAAACACTACCACCCATTTTACATCTGAGATGCTGCGAATTGCTGTGCTCTCATTTGTCCCTTCACACTTTCAACTTTATCTAATAAAAAAGTTTTATCTTCAGTTGTTAATTCTGTAACCTCTGACCATCTCATTCCTAATACAGAAAAAATCTCCCAATTCTTCTCTTGTTCTGTTAATGTAGCATCTGTAGCCACTTTGTTAATTACTTCACTCATTTTCTTTTGTTTTTATTTATTTATTATTAATTTATATACCTTATTAGTAATTTAGCATCCATTTCATAATGAAAATCTGCATCACCCATATCATTCACAGGTACCTCAAATCTGATATTATGTTCTTCATTTTCAAACATAATATTTGTTTTATAATACGCAACACCTAACCTTATAAAATCTAAATATGCTTTAGGTTTTTGTTTATATAACTCTTTTTTAACATCATTCTTTTCCATAATACTATGCTTTTACTACTTTAGCTGCTTGTTTAGCTAAATCTTCTTGAATCTTCTTTTCTTCTAATAAAGAACTTATAGTTTCTTTGATACCTAAGTATGTATCAATATCATGTTGTCTTAAAACACCACTAAATGTTGTCACATCAGGTTTTAATATATTAACCTTATCTTTATCCATATCATAATGAACCTGCGCTAAAAGATCTTTAACAATGTAATCTTTTTGGGTGTCAGTCAATTGATCAAAAATAGGTTCGTTAACCTGAATGATAATATCATAGTTAGTCATAAACTTAACTATATCCTGTGCTTTACTAACTTTTCCGGGTGTGTCTTTTAACCCTTCGTTAGATAAAATTTTAATCCTTAGAAAACTAGGGATTGAACTACCTCCAATGTGTGTGTTGAATAGTCTCAACGTGTCTTCGTAAACTTCTTCAAATTTTGCCATACTTTTTTTATTTTATTTCTTCATAATTATAATCAACTTCTTTCAAATTTTCAACCCTTTCTTTATATTCTTCTGATATTTTCTTTGGGACTTCTAACCAAGTCTCTATAATTAAATCACCTCTATGAGGTCCATTACTATATAAACCTTTACCAGGAACCCTTAAATTTTCACCTATATCTGTCCCTTCTTTAATATTAATCCTAATCTTCCCATCAATAGTAATCACTTCCATAGAACCACCTAAAACTAATGTGTGATAAGGTATCTTTAATTTATGTATTAAGTCATCACCATTCCTTATAAATCTTTCATGTGGTAACTCTACAATCTGTATTATTAAATCACCAGCAATACCATTTCTGACAAAATCACCATAACCTCTATTCACCATCATTTGACCATCGTGTATCCCTTTAGGTACCCTTATGTCAATAGTTTCTTCAGTATTTATACCACCCTTACCATTACAACTACCACAAGTTGTTTTTAATGTCTTACCAGATCCACCACAGCTAGGACAATGATTTTGTTGTTCCATCCTACCAAAAGGAGTATTAACCACTTGTGTTATAACACCACTACCATTACATTGACTACATTTTTGTGTTTCTCCCCCTTCTCCATTACAAGGGTTACACTTTTTCATTCTCCTAAATTTGAATGTCTTATTAATCCCATTATGTATTTCTTCTAATGTTAGGTTTAAAGTTATTTTAAGATCCCTTCCTTTTGGTTTCCTAACTTGATTTCTTCTACCACCTCCGAAGAATTGACTAAATATATCTTCACCACCACCGAATGGATTTCCACCACCGAAAGGGTTACCATCAACACGCCCATACTGATCATAATTACTTTTCTTATCTGGATCAGATAATACAGAATAAGCTTCAGCAACCTCCTTAAACTTTTCTTCTGAATCTTTATCACCTGAATTAACATCAGGATGATATTGTTTACTTAATTTTCTATAGGCTTTCTTTATCTGTTTTTCATCAGCACCTTTATCTACCCCTAATATGTTATAATAATCTTTTGACTCTTTCATCTGTCCTTATCATTTAATAAACCCAAAATTATTCACCGATATCTCCACTAATGTATTCCAATACCCAAATGACCCATTTTTTATCTCATCAAAATCAGTCCATTTAACAATGTGAGGTTCATCCGTTTCTATTTCCCCTTCGTAATCTTTAACGTAGTAACTATAAGACATATTACCACCTCTATTCATTGATAGTACTTGAAGTAGGTTAGTGGGTTTAACAATTAAACCTGTTTCCTCTTTAATCTCACGACATAATGCCATTTCTAATGAATCGTCTTTGGTATCTACCCAACCACCAATAAGCCCAAAATCACTATGATCATCCTTTCTACTTACCGCAAGTACTTGTCCTTTATCATTTAGAATAACTGCAGTTACTGAGTATTTAATACCTTCCATATGATTATTTCCTATTAAACTTACCTGCTAATTTATTAATATATGATTTCATTTGTTCTGGTGTGGTTTCTTTATTTTTTTCTGGTTGTCCCTCATTTTTAAACTTATGCCAATCAGCCATATCAATATCGGATGATTTCATCTTTCTTTCTTGTTTTTTTATGACTGAATATTCTATAAATAAAGTATTCCCTTCTTTTGCTGGTGATACATCGTAAACATAGAAACCACCATCATAATCACCACTAATCTCCTTAGATAATTTTTTGTGTTGTTTAGATAAAAACCCAATCAATGATGTACCATCTTTTACAATCTGAGTTTTAGTTTCCCAATCTTCACCAACAGGTGTATCTACATATACTATTTTCATATTAACTACTTTTTGTTCTCCACTTCTTTTATTTTTAATAAATAATCTAAAACCTTTTGAGTTTCTTTAGACCTAACTTTAAATTTTTCTTTTCTTTCCTCATTTAAAGGTACCCTCTCTTTATACCCATTAGGTATCTTTATTTTAACTAACTCTGTTTGTATAATTCTACTATTAATATCTTCTAATAAATTATTGAGGTACTTTAACTCTTTATCTAAAACCCTATTCAGAATTTTTATATCCGATTCATAATACTTAATTTCACCCCTTTTCGAGTATGTAATTGTCTTTTTCTCAAAATTAATTTGAACTTCTTTAGAAGATTGTAAGTCGTATATTTCTGTGTCTTTCATATAAGTAATATTTATTATAGAATAATAATAGTTAAATTAAATATTAAAGAAAAGAGATGATATATAAGATTGTCATAACAAGGGATAATAAAAAGAAAAAAACTTTACATAGTGGTAATAATTTACCCAATGCAAAAAGTAGATTTTTTTCCTTAGTCGACAAAAATATTGTATTATTTCCTAAATCACATACCTCAATTAAAAAAACTAAACCTGTTCTTTTTGAAATACTATTACTTAAAGAAAAAGAAGAGGGAGATCCAAAATATTATGATAGAGATGAGTTAGGTAGGACAATACCTGTAGAAACAAAAACTAATAAATGGACAATAGTAGAAAAAAGACCATATTACTATGAAGAGAAATTCACCATCTTTGGCTATAGAAAAAGGTTTCAGACGAAAGATATACTTAAAAAGATACTCTTACCCTCAATAAATAGAGAAGGTGTTGTAAAACAAGTGAATTACGTATTAAATAAAGTTATGATATGGTTCGATGGTGATTTTGATGTTATTCTTTGTAAGTGTGAATCTGATGCCAGAAAATTACATAATGTATTAAGAGATTTTTGTGAAACACAAAAAATAAATAATGTTTTATTCTCAGGTAATGTACCCAAAAGAAATAGAGAAGACATTTATAAAATGATAGTAGATAAAACAGGATGGTCTAGAAACAAAGTTTATCGCTCAGTAACTAGACCATAATTATTTATAATTTAGTCAACACCTACCTGAAATATTTCTTCTAACTTCGAAGTTAAATCATTTAACTTATCGATCTCACTTCTATCTGTAAGGTATACAGGATTTACACAATCAATTTTTTCTTGACCTTCAGTCCTCATAAAGAATAACCTTACATTGTCACCATTTTCATCAAAATACCTTTTTACACTTTCACTATAAGATCTCATCATTTCTTGATTAGTAAAATTAGATTCGTGTAAATAAAATACTAAAATGAGTGCTTCATCTTTTTTAATATCTTGTCTGTAATACTCCTCCAATGTCATATACCCCAATTCATCTACCGACAAATCATATTTGTTTAATAATTCATTTTCGATTTTAGATCTCTCTACCTCTCCATTAGTGTCAAAACATTCTAAAGGTTTGTTATTTTCATCCATAAGGTATGTGAGATACTTCCTTTCTCCATTATCAATACCATAATTTTTTGTTAAAACTTTCATATAAATTTATTTTATACTTAATACTACCAAAAATAAATTGTAGTGTAAACACTTATTCACTTAATACTGGTTCAGTTAATCTTTCACCAGTTTCTTTTACTCTAAATTGAGTTAAATGATTCGTACCACTATTACCTCTTTTTCCTGTTACAAATTTAAGTAATCCACCATTATAGAATTTGTTTGGTGTGTTAAAGGTTTCACCTTTAAAATGTAATATGCCTTTGGAATCTAGTAATACATCATAATCTACTCCTTTATAAGTCCTAATTAACATAGTATCAGCACCAAATCTATTAGCAGTATCAATAAGTCGTGTATCTGTCTCAGAAGGTCTTTCCACTGGCTTTAATTCTTCCATTGTAGTTATTTCAGCACCATAAGCATCCATAAAACCAATGAATTCACCTGTTAATGTATCCCCATCATCCGTAAACCACTCACCTTCTGCTCTTCTACTATCTAAGATATTATGTAACATTTTTTCTACTCTACCCATATTATCTACTTTATAACACCTTACAATTCTATACCCAATAGGTCCTTTTGTCCTATTTAGTTGATACTCTCTACCAACAGGATTTTTAGATAACCCAATTTTCTTATCAGATATACTAATCTCTCTACCTAAAACGTCATAATACTCACCTAAATAAATGTATCCTTCCATAATCGCTATTTTTATTTTAAAGTTACAAAAAAATTTTCAAATAAAAAAGGGTGACTAAATTAATAATCACCCTTAGTATTTTTGGTAGTCAGAATACTTGCCCCTATTTTTGTTTTAAAACTCGTAAGTTTAATGAGGAAAGTTACATAAAACCCCTTTTCCGTTTTTAGTAAATTTAAGATCGAAATTTGCTGAACTTATTCTTTTACTACCAATTTCTTTTAGACACTAATAATATTATACCTTTCAGTATCAATAGTTTTCATCATTATAGTCTCTGGTGTCATTTCATCACCACCCAATACTGATTTCAATATAGATGGGCTAAATCCTGATATTAATGAGGTTCCCATCTTATTAAACTCAACTGGAAAGTTAGACATAGAAGCGTTTAGGTTCCAGTATATGATTTCTGGTAATTCATAACCAGACTCCTCATACATATTCTCCACCATCTGTTGTGATGTTGGATTCCATTTACCCCCACCTCTCCAACGACTATTGGTTGCTGTGTCAAACTGCATATCACTCAATATCAAAAGCTTAGTCGGCATCATATCCTGTGGGATGTTATTTGTCTTTGCTTGATTCAGTATAAGTGAATATACTTTTTCAATGTTTGTTGACATTCCCCAATCCGCCATTGATAGTTGTTTAAATCTCTCTTCCAAACTTCCATCTAGAATCTGTAATTGAGGGTCTTCTGAGAATGTGATGAAAGCATCTTTATAGTTACCTTCATTTCTTTCTGAGATATATAACCCCAATGAGATTGCAACATCCATACAAGTTAGGTTTGGATTCCCACCAACTGGTACTCTCATAGAACCTGATACGTCAACCACTGGTAAAACTCTTTCACTAGAACCTTCCATCCAATTAGGTAGTGAGTTCCATTGCTCATTTGCAATAGTGTTATCACCACAAATACCTAATGTACTGGTAATATCATAAGGGTATACAGCACCTGCGTTGATTTTAGTTTCACCATTCTTCAGCGCTTCTTTATATTCTGTGTACCTCTCATTATCATTAGTTTGGAATGCTCTTTGATACCTAGCCGATGCTAAAGATGGTAATTTAGAATAATCTACATTACTATAATCCTTAGCACACATTGCAGTTTCAACTACATTTGTTAGGTTTACAATGGTTTTTCTATATACCTTCGGTGATACCTTTAGATAGTTTCTAATTGCGTTTGCAACTTTACCCTTTCTCGGTAACCACTTACCTAATAACCCATCTTCATTTTGGATTCCTGTTTTAATCATTTCAAAAACCTCATCCTCTAAAGATGTCCCCACTAATACTAAAACATCATCCCACCTTCCAAATAATGGAATTAGAGATAAGTTTTTCTTAACAACATCAGTGTTGTTTTCAGCAAGGTATGTTAAAATGTCTTTGAAGATTTGTCTCTCTCCTGCACCTTCTCTCACATCCCTTACCCAAAATAATACCTTTGTCGCCACTAATGGGTTTTCATTGTAAGCCTTAGAAAATAGGTGTAATAAAGCTTTTTTGGATTTACCTCTCATCGCTCCGATTTGAAAGAATAGATTTACACACTCATTTAGTGTTGTCCCTAAAGCTCCCATTCCGTTAGATGTCTCAACCATATTCTCCATATTTTCTAATGTAGTCATAATATCAGTGTTTATTTCTTTTTAACAATGTCTTACAAATATATAAAAATTTTTCTTTCTGTCAATAGTTAATTAAAAACTATTTTTTAACCAAACCATCTTCAATTAATTCAAATAAAGATTTTACCTTATCATACTCACAATATCTAACTGGTATTTCGGTATCAAAAAATTCAACATACCATTCACCATCACCTAATTCATCACTTGCGTTGGTAATAAATGTTAAACCATTAGTAAAATCTTTAGTATAGTAATAATATTCTGGTTGATCGTCTATAGTATCTAAAGAAAACTCTTTAACAAACCCTAAATCTAATAATTCTTTCTCTGTCATATCTTTTTAATTTATAACCCAAAGATAAGATAAAAGAATTTAAAAAACAAAATTATTTTATTTTAATTCCTGTGATTTTTCTAATATTTCTTTTTGTTTTGATGCGCATATATCTATTAACAACTTTAGATATTTGCTGTTTAGTTTCATGACTAAGATATACTTCTTTTGTTTTCATATTGTTTTATTAAATATTAAATGTTTTACAAAAATACACTTTTTTTTTTAAAAACCAAATAATTTTTAGCTATCAAACCAAAAAACTAATCTAAAATCAGATGGATTATCCGTTAATTTTAAACATGTATCCAAAACATCTTTAAAGAAATAACCCAATCTTAATTCAACTAATTCACCTACAGACATTTTTCTATATTTAGAGTCTAACAATTCATCTAAACTATAGTAAGTTGCAGAATGCGCATCTAGATCCCATTCTTGATGTTTATTTTTAATTTCTTCAGTTACATCTTCAGGTAAACCTCTAGGGTAATCTATAGGATTAAATTCATTACTTCTAACACCAGCTAAAACCCCAAATAAATCATAATTTCTACCATCATAAGGTGTGCAAGTATATATGTTTGGTAACTTATCTTCTAATTCTGACTCTAACCAATATACTTCCTTATCTTTTGGTGGTAAGTTTTCATTTAAATAATTAAAGATATATTTCTCTAATTTTTCCTGTATGTTTTTTGGATTAAAATTTTTGTCATAAGAATTATCAATATACTTATTTAGGATATTTTCTGCAATTTTTGTATCACACCCCACTTCATTTTCTATATGTTTAGTTACAGAATAAATACCATAATTAGATATAAATTCATTACCTACTTTTTCCCACTTTCTATCTTCTCTATTGTATCTCTCAGCATACATATGTATATCACATCCCATATTGTAAATATTTTAGTAATTAAACTTTCTATATTTACAAATCTAAGAAATTTTCTACATATTCGGAAATAAAATCTGAATTTTCTTGAATTATCTGTGATCCATCAACAATAACTTTAGGTTCATTACCATCACAAGTGTTATAATCTTTTGATATTTCTTTTTCACCACTATAAGGTATCTCTTCAAAATTATTATCATCTGTTAATTTATATATTGATTTACCTGGTTTTAACCTATATCTTATAGCCAATCTTCTATGATCTAAGCAATTATTATAACCTTTGTTCGATAAATAAAATTCAATATTCTCTATCGGTATGAAAATATATTCATCTAAGAAAATACCTTTAGTACCTTTAACTAATTTTTTTAATATATCCTCACCAGTAGTTTTACCACTACCACCTAACCAATTATATAGTTTATCTATTACGTTACTATATTTTTGTTTCAATACTTTATCCGTTCTAATATTAGAATCTGTAGCCTTAACTGGTGATGCCAAAGGCTCAGAATAATAACTATCTTGACCCTCTGAATGTTTATTTTTCTTAACTTCTATCTTATCACCACTATTAATGAGGGTTTTATCACCTAACATAAAATCTCTATCCGATATGATATCATATTTTTCGATATTATCTACACTACTAACATATTTTTGGATGTTGTCTTTCACATAATTAAAAATTTCTTCTTCTGTAGATTCAGAATTAATCATGTCACTTAATTCACCCCTTTTTAAATTGTGAATAACCCCTTCACCTTTCTTTCCAGTTATTTTTGTAAACCCTTTTTTTAGAAAACTATTCTCATATTCTGAAAATGAAGAAACTTTTTTACTTAATAATGATAAAATATCTATACCACCTTTATCTTTAACTTTATCAATAATTGTCCATAAATCATTTCTAAGTTTAGGTATTAACTCTTCATTCATAGTAAGTTTTTCGATGTAATAGTTTAGATTTGAAAGTAGTTTTGTTAATTTAACTGATTTATCGTTATTTACGTATGTATCTACAATTGTCACTATAGATGATATTAAACTACCATAATTACCAATTCTTTTATCTCTTTCTAACCCTAAAGATGGTTTACCTACATTCTTATATAAATCTAAAATGTATACCTTTTGGACTAACTTAAATATCTCCTCCCAAATATCATTAAAACTAACTAAATTAAGTTTAGATCTTTTTTTATCATATACATAAGTGTTTTTTTGTCTATTATATGAACCTTCGAATTGTTTCATATATTTACCAATTTCATATTCACTCACTAAATCGTCAAAACTTTTTTTTTCTATGGTTTCTATATCTCTTTTAAGTTTACCCATAGTTTCTTCATCACCGATTTCATTAATTAACTTACCAGTATCAAAAAATGATTCAACCATATCACCACCTTTGTCTTCAATTAAAGTGTTTGTAATATCTTCTTTTGTGTTTTTATCATAAATTTTAATACCATTACCAATCCCAATCCAATCAACTTTGTACTTTTCTAAATCACCCCAATATGGTCCTGATTTTTTAACTTGTACAACTTTTAAACCATGTTTTGGGTGTTTAACAATAATATCTGCACCGAATATCATATCTATGAAATCACCATTACCACCCCTATATTCTATTGTGAATCCGTTTTCAGTTAAAAATCCTTCAATAACATCTTCAGATTCTTCACCTGCAGCTGACCTTATCTTTGTATTTTTAGTATATTCTAAATAATCATCTGCACTTTTAAAGTGTAGATCTAATAAATTAGATATCTCTCCCCTTCTATTAAATAAATGTGTCTTTAAATCTTTATTTGAGGATATTTCATCTATTTCACCCGTCTTAATAAATAAATCAACTAATAAATCTGTGATATCACCCCAGTTAGTATTTAACTTATTAATGAAATGCCATTCACCATCGGTGAATACTAATTTTTTATCTTTAAGTGAATCATAAACATCTATGATTTCTTGTCTATCGTAGTTACCTGTACTATATAACAATTTTAGAGCTTTACCATAATTACCCATTTCTTCTTTAGGTATATTACTTTTAAGTGGTGATAACTTTTGCTCTACGATTTTTCTTAAACCTAACCCATTATTAATGTCTTCAACCCACTTACCACTAACTCTTTTCCAAGGACTTTTATATAACCAAGGACCCAAAGAATTAATTCTTTCGGCTAATTTTTTGGCTTTAGGGTTATTATCAAATCTATCACTTACATAACTTTTCATATATATAAATACTATAATATCTCAAAAAGAAATGTGATACCACCTAGGTTTAATTCTATTTTTTTGTTGTGCCTAAACTTTGATAGGGAATTGTTAGTTTTGTAGAATAATTCTTTATCTAACTCTTTGTGTGTGTCTTTATCTAACTTATAAGTGATTACTAAGTTATCTTTTGGGATACTTTCATTTTCTATTACCTCTCTAGCTACTTCTAAAACTTTTTCTATAGTCATATTAAAATGTTTCCATTATGGTGTTTAAGATTCTTCTAAATAATCCCACCTTCTTTTTCTTAATAACACCAGCATTTTCTTTAATCTCTTTTCCAAGACCAGATTTAATCTCAGAAATAAACTTTTTTTTATTTATCTGAGTTTTAACTTTGTCAGACTCAATTAATCTTTCTTCTCTTTCAAACTCTCTCATAGGATAAAGATAATTAAAAAACTTTTAGTAGTGTAGCCTTTAAAGTAGGAAATAGAGGTGATGGTAATGATTCCATATCGAACCAACCCCATTCAGTGTTTTCATCAGGTGCACCACTTAAATCACATTCAAACTCTTCACTACAATACCCTAAAAAGAAATAAAACTCACCACCCATATCTTCTTGTTTCTCAAAAAACCTAAAGGTTATATTATCTGATTTTATTCCTGTTTCTTCATCTAACTCTCTAATTGCAGCAACCAATGGTTTTTCTAATTCTCCGTTTGGTAATATGTCAATAGCACCAGATACCATCGCCCATCTCCCACTATTTGAGCCTAAACTCCCTCTTTTAGCCAGTAAAAATCTACCAGTGTCATTACATATTAATAGTGTTCCAGATGCTTTTTTTGTTGGGTTAGTCATAGTCTTGTTTTTATAGTATATCAGTTATTAGTTTATATAGTTTTTTCTTCATTGCAACACCTCTAACTTGAAACCTTTGTTTTAAATCTTTTAAGAATCTTTCATTAGTATAATTTAAAGATTTATTATTAATCTCTAACCTTTCTCCTTTTTGAGATGAATAATAACATACCTTAATATTAGTTAACCTTTCTTTTTCTTCTTCAGATAAGGACTCAATCTCACTTAAAGATTCTTCCACACTAAAATTTATCATACCCTCAACAAAATCCCAAATAAATAAACTCTCTAATTCATCCATAAATTCATCATAACTCTTTATATCTCTCATTTTTAACATCTTAGATGCTTGATGGATAAAAGCATTAACCTCAAAACTTTGTTGTGTATAAATTAGATAAGCGATTCTATCGACAATATTACCATTCATATTACCTTCACTAAACATAAACATACAATCCTTTTTCTCTGCAGGATCTTTAAGTCCTCTGTTATACCACTCATATACATGTAATAGTTCGTGTGTAAACATTTGTATTAGATAGTCGTGTATTGGTGCGTAATCATGTTCCAAATCAACACTTTCAGGTATATCAATATCTAAGTTAAACTCGACATCTTCAATAACTTCACCATTAGATGTAATATCATCTGTTTCTATGTGTGAATGTTTAGGTGAATATGATGCATCAGCACTCCCTTCACTACCTTCAATTACATTAGTGTTAACATTTATCATAACATTATTAATCGGTAACCCCTTAAAAAACTCTTTATCACCAAACTTTAATGGTAAATTATTCATTAAAAGAATATCACTACCATCGATCTTAAACAAATACCTCATCACTTCTGCAACTACTATATGTGCCCAATCATCAGCAACTTTAGAAAAACCCCTCTGTTCAACTAATAATTTACTATATTGACTTTCATTGACTATTAATTTCATTCTACTTACCTTTATTAATAAATATCAATAATAATATTAAAGAAAAAAAAATTAAATGGAATTATTACTTATTATCTTAGTTAGTTATGGAATATCTAACATTATCGTATTTGGATCTATATTTGATGGGTTCAGAAATTTTATGGATGACTTATCACCTAACTTTTTTGGGAAGTTATTTTCTTGTATGATGTGTACCCCTTGGTGGGTTGGGTTTTTCCTTTCACTAGGTGCTCAACTTAGTGGGTACTCACAATTTTCACCATTTTATAATTATGGTTTAGAGAATATCTATTTATCTATATTCTTAGATGCTTGTTTACTTTCAGGAACAACATGGTTAATCCACAATGTACAGGAGTATTTTGAACAATAGAAAAAAATAACCCACTTAATTGTGGGTTTTTTTATGCACAAAAAAAAGAGGAAATATTAAACTCCCTCTTTTTCAATTACTTCTGACTCAACCTCTTTTGGAATTGATGGTGGTAATTCTACACCATTATGATTCTTAACCTCATTGTCAGTTAAGTTACCATTTTCTTCCATTCTATTGACTTTTAACTCCTCTAATTTAGGTGCTAATTCAATGTCTTCGATTTTGAATTTTAGTCTCTCTAATTCACTTAATGGGTTACTATCAAATAAAACTTTAAGTTCTTCAACTTTAGCCTTTAGTAAAACCAATTTATTCTCCCTTTCAATATTATTCTCAATAATATCTTCAATATGATCTAATAATAAATCAAAATCACTAGACACTTGATCATTTGGGTAGAACATAAAGTAATTCTTACTAGATTTACTTGGTTTATAAGTAACTACGTTGTTCTCATAAACATCCCATCCTTCCTTAAAGACAACATCTACAACCGCCATATCTTTAACGAATCTTACCCCCCTAACATATGGTCGTAAATTGTTTAACCTCTCTTTAATCATCATTCTAAAAACTTTTTTAATTAGATGGTTATTTTTTCAATAAAACTCATTAAGATATATGCAATAGACATACCTAAAAATAGTAGTGACTTTTTCTCCATTACAAATCTTTCTTTACTTATAATGCTCCGAACTAAAAAAAATACGTGCCTCACTAAATTCAAATAACTTAAACAAAGTAAGAACACTAATACTTTATTAAATACGTCTATTACCATAATACCTTTTTTTATTTTATTATGCTACAGTTTCAGTCTTCTTCTTTTCAGAAACGTCAACTCTAATTTCTTGAGCTAGGTTTTTAACTTCTTGTAAACCTTTTCTCAATCTTGTTCCAGCGGCTTTGTTACCTTTCACATAAAACTTTTCAGCTTCTGTTTCAATTTCAACTAGTTTCGCTTTTAAATCTTCAAATTTTTCCATTTTAAAAAATTAATTATTTGTTATTATTTTCTACATTCTCTTCTGTTACTAAACCAGAAAGAGTT
>JACKZZ010001261.1_pt1 | contig 43840 bp, 43 predicted proteins | sample 8027871 | NCBI WGS metagenome assembly JACKZZ01 (sample SAMN15724774, study PRJNA655200) | protist metagenome | isolation source: fluorescence activated cell sorting (FACS) single amplified genomes of... | place: USA: West Boothbay Harbor, Gulf of Maine | collected 2000-07-19
CCTAGAATGGATAGAAGACCCTAGTAACTCACAAACTAACTACGATAGAAACTATATTAGAAGAACAATATTACCAAAATTAAAAGAACGTTGGCCAGCTGTAGATCGTAATATACTGAGAACAAGCAAACACTGCTCTGACACACAAGACCACTTAAACAAAGAGCTAGGCATATTAACAAGTAAGGTAATAACAAATAACAAAATCAAAATATCACCACTAAAGGAACAAAACTTTTTCACTCAAAAACATATACTAAGATCGTGGATTGCTAGCAATATAGGATACCCACCAAATTCAAAACAACTTGAATATATTAGAAGCAATATAATAAATGCAAAAATTGACAAATGCCCCTCACTTGATATTAATGAAAAAGTTATTACTAGGTATAACGACACCCTCTACCTTATTGAGAAAACAACTCACGAATACCCCAAAGGATATAAGCTATTATGGCCAGCAAAAATAAACGAGATAAAAATTGACGCATACGGGATAACACTCAAAAAAACCCCAACTCATCTTGATCTAAATATAAGATTTCGTGAATATGGAGAAAGATTTGCCACAAGTACAAGACAAGGGTCACACCCCCTAAAAAAACTAATGCAAGAATGGAAAATACCACCATGGATACGAAAAAAAACACCATTAATATACCATGAGGATAAACTAATTGCTGTTGCTGGTTATGCTGTTATTAAGTGCAACTCAAAAGAATACCCAACTTTTTCAATACAGCATGATCATATAAAAATGAAATAAATGATATATTAGATACCTATACAAGACAAACTAACCATTTACACATAAAACATGAAAACCTATCACATAATTAATAATTTAAATATTACCATGAGAAAGCTTTTTATTTTTTTATTCTTAACTTTATGCCTAGCTTTTGCACCAAGTAATACACAAATAAATCTAAAAAAAAACACACTTATAAATTCGGCACAAAAAAAGCCCGATCGCATATAGAAATCGGGCTTTTAAAAACTTAGGTAGTTTTTGGAAGTTACATCATTCCTCCCATGCCACCCATGCCGCCCATGCCAGCCATACCTGAATTATCACCTGAACTATCTTTACCTGGTATTTCAGTAATAATACATTCTGTAGTAATCATAAGACTTGCAATTGAAGCAGCATTTTGCAACGCAGTTCTAGTAACTTTAGCAGGATCTAGAATTCCAAGCTGAATCATGTCACCAAACTCAGATGTTGCAGCATTAAAGCCATAACTATCTTTACCTTCATATACTTTGTTTACAATAACAGAAGCATCTTCACCAGCATTACTTACGATTTGACGTAATGGTGCCTGCATGGCTCTATATACTACTTTAATACCAAATGTTTGGTCATTATTATCGCCTGTTAATGATTGTAGAACTTCAGATGCTCTTAGCAATGCAACACCACCACCAGGAACAACACCCTCTTCTACAGCAGCTCTAGTTGAGTTTAATGCATCCTCTACGCGAGCCTTCTTTTCCTTCATCTCAACTTCAGTAGCAGCACCTACTTTTATCACTGCAACACCACCTGCTAATTTAGCTAAACGCTCTTGCAACTTTTCTTTGTCATAATCTGAAGTACTAGCTTCTATTTCTTGACGAATTTGATCGATACGGTTTTCTATTTCAGTAGAATTTCCAGCACCATCGATAATAGTTGTATCATCCTTTGTGATTACAACACGTTTAGCTGTACCTAAATCTTCTAAAGTTGATTTCTCAATGTTTAAACCAATTTCTTCTGAAATCATCTGACCGTTTGTTAATGTAGCTATATCTTGCATCATTGCCTTTCTACGATCTCCAAAACCTGGAGCCTTAACAGCAGCAACTTTAACAATACCACGCATATTATTAACTACTAGTGTTGCAAGTGCCTCACCCTCTACATCTTCAGCAATAACCATAAGTGGACGACTTGTTTTTGCAACATTTTCAAGCAAACCAAGCATATCTCTGATATTACTTATTTTCTTATCTAGCAAGAGGATAAATGGATTATCAAGCTCAACAGACATATTTTGTTGATTATTGATAAAGTATGGTGATAAATAACCACGATCAAATTGCATACCTTCTACAGTTTCTAACTGGTTAGTGAAACCGCTACCTTCTTCTACGGTAATAACGCCTTCTTGACCAACTTTTTCCATAGCTTCAGCAATGATTTGACCAACTTCTTTGTCACTATTAGCTGAAATAGTTCCAACCTGCTCAATCGACTTAGAATCTTTACAGTCTTGTGCAATTTCTTTTAGCTTTACTGTTAAAGCGTTCACTGCTTTATCAATACCACGCTTTAAGTCCATAGGATCCATACCTGCAGCAACAGCTTTCACAGATTCATTTAAAATAGCACGAGCCAACACAGTAGCAGTAGTCGTACCATCACCAGCAACATCATTTGTTTTAGAAGCTGCTTCTACTAGCATTTGTGCTGCAGTATCTTGCACTTTATCTTCAAAACGAATTGCTTTTGCAACACTTACACCGTCTTTAGTAATCTTAGGTGCGCCGAAGCCACTCTCGATTACAGCATTACGCCCTTTAGGACCTAAAGTAACCACAACTGCATCAGCAAGTCTGTTTACTCCTTCCATCATTTGAATACGGGCATCTTGTCCATATGTTATATCTTTAGCTACGCTCATATTTATACCTCTTTTGTTAATTATTCAGTTACTGCGACTATGTCATCTTCACGCATGACAATAAAATCTTCGTTGTCAAAATCAAACTCAACACCACTGTACTTTGCGAAAAATACAGTATCACCAACTTTAACTTGCATAGATTGTAAATTGCCGTCGTTAGTATATTTACCAGGGCCAACAGCAACTACAGTACCCTGTTGCTGCTTTTCTTGAGCGCTTTCTGTTAAAATTATTCCACCTTGACTTTCAGTCTCAGTTTTTCTTTTTATTAAAACTCTATCGTTAAGTGGTTTTAATTTGCTTGCATTAATAGCCATTATAAAATGCCTCCTAAATTATAAAACATGTAGTTTCTTTCACATATTTACTGTGATACGTATATAGTGGGGGCAATACTTTTAAAAAACAAGCTTTTAATATAAATTAAATAAAAAAAGCATTATAAAACAAGTCAGTAGAAAAATTAAATTTGAATATTGGAATTGATAAAGAAAAAACATTATAGTAGTTACTGTGTTATTAGAGGCAACTAGAAAAATGGCAAAATTATATTTTTATTACTCAGCTATGAATGCTGGTAAGAGTACAACCTTGTTACAGTCAGCTCATAACTACCAAGAACGCGGAATGGAATCATTACTTTACACTCCAATTATCGATGACAGATACATGACAGGATTTATAAAATCTAGGATTGGTTTAGAGAAGCAGGCCATTGCCTTTGGTACTGATTTTAATTTTTTCAATAACATAAAACCAGAAATGGCAGCAAGAAAAAATCTTAAATGCATACTAATAGACGAAGCTCAATTTTTAAGTAAAGATCAAGTTAATCAGCTAACAGATGTTGTTGACTACCTTAACATACCTGTTCTAACTTACGGAATTAGAACAGATTTTCAGACCAATTTGTTTCCAGGAAGTATGCATTTACTCGCAGCTGCAGATGAAATAGTGGAATTAAAAACTATTTGTGTTTGTGGAAGGAAAGCCACAAATAACATGCGTATAAACTCTGAAGGTAAGCCAGTATTAACCGGAGCTCAAATTGAAATTGGGGGCAATGACCGATATATAGCGCATTGTAGACGCTGCTTTAAAGAAGCACATTCTAAACAAAAAGACTTGGCGCAACAAGAACTTATATGATATATTGTCTAATTTAATATTCCCTTAAATAATATGCACTGCAAAGATAGAACACAACCAAAACCAACTATAGCTGAAGCTGAAGCTGCTATAAAAACCATAATTCGTTACCTTGGTGATAATCCTAATCGAGAGGGTTTACTTGAAACTCCGGCACGAGTGATAAAGTCATATACCGAAATTTTCGCAGGCTATAGCCAAGACCCAGTTGCAATGCTAAAAAGAACATTTGCAGATATTAGCAATTATGATGAAATGGTTTTGATTAAAGATATTCGAATCGAATCACATTGTGAACACCATATGATTCCAATAACAGGAACTGCTCACATAGCCTATATACCTAATGGCAAAATTGTTGGAATTAGTAAACTAGCAAGAGTTGCAGACGCATTTGCAAAAAGACTACAAACCCAAGAACTTCTTACTGTTCAAATAGCAAATACTATAAATGATGTTCTAAAACCTCATGGAGTTGCCGTCGTTATAAATGCATCACACCAATGCATGACTAAAAGAGGAGTTAATAAAACTGAGAGTCTTACAGTTACGAGTAAAATGATAGGTAGATTTAAAAGTTGTGACGATTTAAGAAAAGAGTTTTATAACAAAATAAGCTTAATTTAATAAAATCTTAATAAATACTTAATAAAAATAATGCATAATAGAAAATAATTTCTTAAAAATGGCATAAAATGAACAAACTAGTAAAAGCAATACTAGACTCTGATAGGGTTGTAGTAAAAAAATGTATATCCGAAGATGAATACAACCCAAATGGCAATGATAGTTGTATTGATCCTCCACTAGTTACGGCCCTAAACATTAACTTACAGATTAGTCTTTTAAATCTCGGGCCTAGTGTTAAGCTGGCTAATATTATTATAATTAGCTCCTTATTAAGCGCAGGAGCTGATATTAACTTAAAAGGTAAAAGTGGCTTGAGCGCTTATGAAATAGCAGATAGATTTAATCTAAAAAGCGTGAAAAAAAAATTTGACAATATACATAATATAACTTTATTCAATGCTGTAGAGTGCAATAGCTTAAAACTAGTAAGAATGACACTGAGACTACCTAGCACTGACATTAACCACAAACTATATGTTAACAATGAAGAAGAAATATCGGCACTAACTTTAGCACTTGTTAAAATCAACTTAAAAATAGCTATTCATCTTGTTAAAGCCAACATTGTAATTGAAGCTTCTGATATAAAATTAATAGAAGATATAGCTACATATTTATATGCCAAGCTTGAAAACACTTCATGTAAAAAGAAAAAATCAAGAATAAAAAGAGATATTGAATTATTATACAACCTACTTATTAACGTAGAGAAAAAATATCCTAGTGTAAAAATAATTAATGTTCCTTATGACACTAGTTTGATAAGTGCAATTAAACAAGACAATTACACTGAAGCATTAAAGCTAACACTAAGTGTAAGAAATATAAATTTACTTTTACCAGCAACCAAAGAAAGCGCCCTATCGTTAGCTATAGAGAGTGAGCATATTGCTATTGTATACTCTATTCTAAACAAAGGAGGGAATTTCAGAGGTAATGCAGACATAATTGCGACAGCCCTAAAAAATATATCTTGTCTTAATAAACCCATTATTCATAAATTAGTAGTAGAGTCTATTGTTAAGGAAAATGATATTAAAACGTTCTGGCACTTTATTAGATTTCTCGAACTGAGCAAAACGTGTATAAAAATATTATTAGAAAATATTGTTAAAAATAAAATGTGGCGATTTGTTAGGGCTTTTATATCTTTAGATATAGATATTCCTACTATTCAGGATGAATATGCACCAATTGAAGCGAATTGGTATTCTAAGCAAAAAAAAGGGATCATATATCTAGCTGATAATCCAAAACAAATAACAAAAGAGACCCTAAAGCCTTAAGAATTTATTTGCACCATATATTTTATACGCTATTATTATGTTGTTTCTGATTAGAGAGAGATAATGAGCAAATTAATATTATTACGCCATGGCGAATCTGCATGGAATAAGAAAAATTTATTTACTGGATGGGTCAATATAGGCCTATCTACCCAAGGGATAAATGAGGCTTTAGCCGCTGGAAATATTCTTAACGAGACCAAGATTGATATAGTATATACATCCAGTTTAATAAGATCACAACAAACAGCTATGATATCCCTAGCTAATTACCACAAAAATGCTGTTCTTATAAATCAATATAGCGCCAATAGAGAATGGCAAGAAACAGATATAGAAAGTTTATTGCCTGTATATGAAGATTGGCGCCTCAATGAAAGATTCTACGGTGAACTTCAAGGTTTAAATAAAAAAGAAACTGTTGATAAATATGGCGCTGAACAAGTTCATATATGGCGAAGAAGTTATAATGAACCTCCACCTAATGGTGAGAGTCTTGAAATGACATCTGAAAGAGCTTTACCGGCATTTTATGAAAATATTAAGCCAGCACTAGAGGCTAATAATAATGTATTAGTTGTTGCGCATGGTAATTCTTTACGCTCACTTATAATGACAATAGAAAATCTAAACAGTAGTGAAATTACAAAGTATGAAATACCAACTGGTAAGCCACTATATTATGAATTCATAAATGATTCATTTAACCTGGTGGCCACTTAAATTCTCGACCGCCTAGAATATGTAAATGCAAGTGAAAAATACTTTGGCCTACACCTTCGCCATTGTTAACAACTAGTCTAAAATCATTACCGATACCTAATTTATGGGCAATATCACTAGCTTTTAGCATTAGATAACCAAGTATTTCTTGGTGCTCTGCTGCGGCCATACTTAACTTAGGTATGACGATTTTTGGAACAAGTAATACATGTATTGGTGCCTGTGGATCTATGTTTTTGAAAGAAATACATTTATCATCTTCATAGACAATATCAGAAGGTATTTCTCGATTAATAATTTTAGTAAATAGTGTTTCTACTTCAGGCATAAATATCTCCAACTTAAGATAAGTAATATCTTAACATAGAGATAAAAAAAAGTTTAAATTTAATTATAATTTTAAATGGTTATTGTTTTATATCGTTTATAATATAAATATTAACCGATTAAACTTAAGAAAATATTAAGGATATAATTATTATATAAAAACAAAATTATCGTAACCTTCATCCATCACTAATAGGACATAAATCATCCTTTCTTTTTTTATAAAGGCTATCTTCTTTTAATACAAGACCATGCATCTGCAATAATTCTTTAAATGAATCATCTACTTGTAATACATCTGCATTAATATGAAATTGAAACTTATTATCAAAAGTATTAAATTGTTGTATTTTTGTCACAGCATAATAATCTTCTGGTATTATATATCTTGGCTCAATTACGCTCTGGCCATGCATGTCATCATGAAATGTTGCAAATAGGTTGCCTCCTAGCCTAGAAAAAACATCTAGATAAAATGCCATACAATTACCTTTTTTTGAGTAATGATCATAATGTGGTGGAGGTGCTATCATGAGCAATATAGTATTTTTCATATCTTCTTTGCCATACTTTCCCATAATACTAGAGAATACACCTTCTATCATATTTACAAGTTGGCTCTCTTTAGATTCATCAGATGGATAAAACCAATCTATATAACGATAATTTCCTTTAAAGATAGATCTACCATCGCATAATGATGCTAATTCCAAACAATCAACTTTGCAGCCATACGTCATAAAAAGCTCTTCTATAAAGCCACATCCTGGACCAACACTTATAATATTCTTATCATTTTCTCTAGCAAAAACAACTATTCTTTTAATTATTTCGTGTATTACTTCAAATGAAAAACCTGGTTGATTAGCAGCAAAATTTGCCATAATATCTGGGTATTCATATATTGGCTTATTTACTATTTGTTCACTATACACTTTTCTAATTAAATCTTTAGCCATTACTTTCTTACAATATTTAAAATCAATTGATTTGTTTTTCATTATATCCTCAATCTAATATTAGTTATGCAGAACCAAAATGCTCTGTAAAAATAAATAGTAAATTCTATCATGCTATTGCTTTATCTTAACATAATTATTTATAGTATAGGCTAACAATCAAGGTGAACTAAATGAATACAGCCAAAATAAGAGTAAGATTTGCTCCGTCTCCCACAGGGTCATTACACGTTGGTGGGGCTAGAACAGCACTTTACAATTTCATATTTGCGAAGAAAAACCAAGGTGAATTTGTTCTTCGAATTGAAGACACTGATACAGCCAGAAGCACTGAAGAATCTTTACGTAGTATGATAAAAGACCTTACTTGGCTTGGCTTAAATCCTTCCGAGGGCTATATAGGAAAGCAATCATTAGGTGATTTTGGTCCATACAGACAAAGCTCTCGCCTTGAGATATATCAAAAATATGCAGAACAATTATTAGAATCAGGCAAGGCTTACTACTGCTTTCTTACTGAAACTGAAATAGATACACAAAAGAAAGTAGCAATGGATAATGGCTCTATATACCAGATTAAAAGTCCGTATAGGGATTTACCACTATCTGAGGCAAGAGAAAAAATAAAAACAGAGCCACATGCAACTGTTAGATTTAAAGTTCCTAATAGCAATAAGGATTACATTATAGAAGACCTTATTCGTGGCAATGTAAAGTTACCTAGCTCCATGGTTGGTGATTTTGTACTACTTCGATCTGGGGGTATGCCTGTTTATAATTTTTGCTGTGCTATTGATGATGCTCTTATGAAGATTACCCATGTTCTTCGTGGAGAAGAGCATCTTTCTAATACATTAAGACAAATGATGATATTTGAAGCTCTTAATTTAGCAGAACCTAAGTTTGCCCATCTTTCTATTATATTAAATGAGCAGCGTAAGAAGCTAAGTAAGCGTGATGGTGATGTAAGTTGTAGCAGCTTTCGTGATGCGGGTTATTTACCTGAAGCTTTATTAAATTATATTGCATTGCTAGGCTGGACTGACCCTGAAGGTGAAGAGATATTGTCACTTACAGATTTAGAGCATAAGTTTCGCATTGAAGATCTTAATGCTGCAGGTCCTGTATTTGATGTAGCTAAACTTAACTGGGTTAATTCACAACACATAAAGAAACTTGAGCCAAGTAATTTACTAGCTAAAATTACTCCGTTATTAGCAAAAGAAAATATTAGCTTAAGGGATGATATTGAATGGCAAACAAATGCTATACAGCTTATTCAGACAGAGCTTGTAACTTTAAACGATGCGATACAGCCAATGAGCAAGCTTGTAAATAATAAATTTAATGTAGATTCTGAGGCAAGTGATGCGTTATCATGGGATACAAGTAAGGCAGTGGTCACAAAATGGTTAGAAATATTAGAAAATGCAAAATCTGATTTTTTTACAATAGATGAAGCAAAAGGAATCTTAAAAGAAATACAAAATGAGTGTAATGTTAAAGGCAAGCTTTTATTTATGCCTCTTAGAAGCTTAATATTAGGCCAAGCTCATGGATATGATTTAAAATTACTTATACCTCTAATTAAAGTTACAGACCTTATAACAAGAGCGAGAAATATAATAGAATAATGAATTTTAAAAGAAGATACCCCAAAACAAGATTAAGAAGGACCAGGATGAGTTCTTGGTCAAGAAGTCTAGTTCAGGAGACTAGTTTATTGGCTGAAAACCTAATTTGGCCTATTTTTGTAATAGAAGGGAATAATATAAGGGAGCCTATTAAATCTATGCCTGGAGTTGATAGACTTTCAATAGACTTAATGCTTGAATCTGTATCTTATGCATCTAGTCTTGGTATAAAAGCTATAGCACTGTTTCCTGTAGTTCAAACTGAACTCAAAGATGATAAAGGCACAGAAGCATTACGACAAGACAATCTAATATGTCGAGCAATTAAAGCTATAAAAGAAGCCCGATTAGATATTGGCATAATAGCTGATGTTGCATTGGATCCTTATACAACTCATGGGCATGATGGTATAATTATTAACCAAGAGATTGACAATGACGCCACATTAAGAGTTCTAGTTGCGCAGGCTCTCAATCAAGCGCGTGCTGGGTGTGATATTATAGCACCATCTGATATGCAAGATGGCAGAATAGAGGCTATAAGAATTGCTTTAGAGGAAGAAGGATTTAAGAATACAATAATTTTATCATATGCTGCAAAGTTTGCATCTAATCTTTATGGTCCATTTAGGGATGCAGTTGGCTCAGAGTCTAATCTTGCAAAGAAAGACAAAAAGAGCTATCAGCAGGATTATTGTAACAGTAATGAATCATTACATGAAGTAGCACTTGATATTAGTGAAGGTGCTGATATTGTAATGGTTAAGCCAGCTTTAGCTTATTTAGATATAATATTTCAAGTAAAGAGTGAATTTAAAATGCCTACTTTTGCATACCAGGTGAGCGGCGAGTATACGATGCTAGAACTTTTAGCTAATGAGAGTAAGGTTGATGTCATAAAGCTGCATCATGAAGCACTGATATCGATCAGAAGAGCTGGTGCTGATGCGATATTAACTTATGCTGCGATTAAAATAGCAAGATACATTAAGGATTATTATGAAGAAAAGTAGTGCAATATATACGATTTACTTTCTGGTTAATGATAGTAATACTGGAGATAACTTCACTGCATATGCAATTGCACATGGTTTAAAATATAACCTTGGCAATACTTATGAAGTTACTGAAATAAATAAAGATAACTTAAAATTTACAAAAGATATTATTGAAGAAAATGATATTGTAGTGGGTGCTGGGCTGCATAATTTATTTGTATTAACTGATCTAAATGCCTTCACTATTTGGTCATGTCATCAGTTACCTGATGTAGATATTGATTTTATTAATATGATTAATTTAGTCGCCATACCTGAACATTCTTTTTATAGATCTAATAGTGACATTATAACTACTAATCTATTAAAGACTTTTGGTGTAGCTCACAGTAGACGCATAGAGGACATTATTCAAGCTTATTCTGACAGCACTATAAAAAGAAGTAGCTGTTATGAGTTCTTAATATTAAGTGGTGATGCACCAGAAGAAAATGGCACTATAAAATACTTTTCTGCCGAAGCTGCAATTCTAATTACGAACTATGTAAATAACAATAGACTTGAGAATAGTCATTTATTAGTAACAAATAGTCATCGCACTGGGAAGCATAACCCTAGCACAGGAAATGTTATTGAATATGGTTCTGAAATTGATAATATCTCACAAGAATGCTTAGCTACTCTTCAAGGTAGTGAGTATGATTTTTTTAATGCGAGAAGTATTACAAATAATTACCCTGCTCTACTTGGATCTGTATATACTCATACTGAAAAAAGTAGGATATATATTCCAGGTGAATCAATATCGATGATTAGTGAGGCTTTATCACTATTTCACATGGAAAATATATTTATCTATGAAACAGATTCTATGAGTGGGTCTCATTATGCGCACTTAAAAATCATACGCGACAGGTACCGTGTGAATTACTTAGAACTTAGGGATGAATTTACATTAACTCCTATGAGAGAGACTGCGAGTAAATCTTCAAAATATAATGCATGTGATGATATTGTCGAAAATGCATTTAATATATTAAAAGAAAGACAGGATAAGTTAAGCACTGGTTTTTCAATATAATATGGCGCACCTAGAAGGGTTATAACTTCGTGGTTCGCAGCCATATATTAGTATTCTAGTATAATAAAAATTATCAACATAATTTTAAAAACTATGGGAATCTGTTATTTTTACCACTACCAACACTATTATCTATTGTCTTAGCTGTCTCTTGTTTATCATCAGCTTTAGGTATACTTCCAGCAAATAAACCTATTTTTTTTGAGGCAATTAAAAATGCGTTTAAATCGTCCTTTTTACCTAATTTACTGCTTGTATATTCCCTCCATGTTTTATAATCTTTTATTTTATTCAAAAATACTTCTGCAAACTTGCAAACTCGAGCGCATTGTTTCTTTTGTTTAGGACCAACTTTTTCTACATCTACTTCATACTTAGATACCGCACTGTAAAAAGAAGGAAATAGCTTATTTCTTCCTTCAACATCACTCTGACTTTTTGCAGCAACAATATCAAACTTAGTATTAGATAATATTGATAAAACCAATGTTGACATGATTCTTTCTGATATAAACTCAGCATCATTTTCATTAGGAAATTGTAAGCTCAATGCAGCAATATCAGGATTAGTACCTGAGCCTGGGGTTGCAGGATTACAAGCCTTAGCTGTAAAGGCACTCATTAATTCATCTTTACCATCATATTTTAATAAATCTAAAAATTTTTCAAATCTATCAATATCATTTTCGCCATCATTAATAGCCCTTCCCAAAATGGCACGATAATTATTCATTGAATCAAAAATATCAAGTTGAGCAGATAAAAGTTCGTATTTGTTCATACTATCACCAATATGTTATACCTAATACAAGTATAGCACAAAATACTTATTTTTCAGTATCTTGAATACATAAGGGCAAAGTTTTCATCATTATTATTAAAAAAAGACAGGATAAGATAAGCATTATCTTATCTATGATATGGCGCGCCCGGAAGGATTCGAACCTCCGACCGCCTGGTTCGTAGCCAGGTACTCTATCCAGCTGAGCTACGGGCGCACATATGGAGTGGCGGAGAGAGAGGGATTCGAACCCTCGATGGAGTTGCCCCCATACTCCCTTAGCAGGGGAGCGCCTTCAGCCACTCGGCCATCTCTCCTTAGATGAGAAATATTAGCATAGGTAAATGGCATGAGCAATAGTTATATAGCTTATTTTTTAGTTATATTTTAAATGCAAAGAATTGCACTATTGTTATAGTATATAGAAGTAATAATGCAGAAATTTTTACTCTTCTGCATCAGGGGATTTTTCATCCTGTATTCTTTTATAGATTTCTTCTCTATGGACAGATACATCTTTAGGCGCGTCTACGCCAATACGTACTTGATGGCCTCTAACGCCAAGCACTGTCACTTTAACATTATCACCAATAATTAGTGTTTCACCAACTCTTCTTGTCAATATGAGCATGATAATCTCCTTATCAAACCAAATTAATGAGCATCAAGTTTTTGTGCGACAAAAACCTGCTCAACTGCATTATAGTACAGTTAAGAAAAATATGCTGGAATATTTGAACAGTTAAAACAATAATATCAGAACATATTTAACTAACAGGAGCATATATTAGCCTGCAAGCACAAATAAGTCAACAAAATCAATAAAATAAAATAACAACTAGCATTTCTAAAGCAAATTTTACTGTAATTTAATTACATTTAAATTATATTCTTGAAAGATCAATAATATAAGAGCATTGAAAATATACCCTTATTTTTCAAGGTCTTGCACAGCCGTAAAAAACATTGCTTTTTAAAACAAGTTATTAAAGAAAATTGCTATAATGACTTTAACACAGCATCTTGCAATACATCATTAACTACTGATTTTAGCACACCTTGAGCCATTACAGGGTTACCACCACCTGAACCACCGATACAAGATACAATACTTTTTAGTAGATCTTTTGCATTTACATTATTATCAGTTGCATTAACAATTACTGGGTTTTTATCATTATTCATATTAGACACGAAGACAACTATTAGCTCTTCACCAGTAAAATGTGACTTTACCTTATCTAACATTAAACGCATATTCTTAACATCAACACGATCAAAGATTGCGTGAACTATTGTTGTATTACCAACCTTTGTTGCGTTACTTATTATTTCATTTAGCTTATCATGCAACGAACCCTGTTGTTGCTTAGCAAGGGTTGACTCAAGATCCTTAGTTTTAGATAGCAAATCATTTACTTTCTTTTCAATATTATTTGGCTCAACTTTTAATAACTTAGCTATTATATCTATTTTATTTTCTTTACTGCGAAGTAAGTTCATAACAGCAACACCAGTTATTGCTTCTATTCTTCTAACTCCTGACGCAATACCAGTTTCTGTAATTATCTTTAGAGAACCTATTTCTGAGGTATTATTCACATGAGTACCACCACACAATTCTTTTGAGAAATCTCCAAAACCTATAACTCTTACTTTATCATCGTACTTTTCTTCAAAGAGAGCCATAGCTCCACTTTCTTTTGCTTGATCTTGTGCCATAATCTCGACAACTTTTGGTATAGCACGTGCTATCTGTGAATTTACTATGTTTTCAATTTCATGTAATTGTTCATTACTTAAAGGACTATGATGAGCAAAGTCAAAACGTAGCCTTGCTGCTTCAACCAGAGATCCTTTTTGTACAACATGATCACCTAACACATATCGCAATGCAGAATGCAAAAGGTGAGTTGCAGAGTGGTTAAGCATAATAGATTGCCGCGACTGATCTACTTCAACGCTAACATCATCTCCAATAGATAGTTTACCGCTTTCTAGATTTCCAGAATGCAAGAATACTTTGCCTTGTTTTTGTGTATTGGTTATTTTGAATTTAGCAGATGATGTCATAATAATACCAGCATCGCCTACTTGTCCGCCACTTTCAGCATAGCATGGTGTTTTATCTAGTACTAATATAGCATCTTGGCTAGTTTCTAATTCATTTGATTCCTCACCATCTACAAAAATACATTGTATTTTCGCATCAGAATTAAGTTGTTCATAGCCTAAAAATACTGTTTCACCAGATACAGCTAAATCACCGTGCTTCATATCACTAAAACTTTGGTTTTGCTTGGATAATTGACGCTGCTGACTCATGTGATCTTCATAACCTTTAAGGTCTATATCGCAATTATTTTCTGCCAATATGTCTTGGGTTAGATCCACTGGAAAGCCATATGTATCGTATAGAGAAAATACAATATTACCGGGCAAAACTTTACAGCCATTCTCCAGCTCTTTTTCTAGAATTCGCATACCTTGTTTTATAGTATCACTAAATTGAAGTTCTTCGCGCTTTATGGTGTCGATGATTATATCTTTCTTTGTTCTTAACTCCGGGTAATAGTCTCCCATAACGTCTAAAAGAGGTTCTAATAGTTTGTAAAAAAACGGTATCAGAAGACCTTCTTTGTAACCAAATCTAACTGCCCTTCTTATAACCCTTCTTAGTACATAACCGCGTCCTTCGTTACTTGGGTAAATACCATCTGTTATAAGAAATGCACTAGCACGTATATGGTCAGCCATAACACGCTTTGCTTTTTCGTTTATATTTTTACCATTTGCTAGTGATGAAATAAAATTTATAATTTTTTGGAATATGTCTATTTCAAAATTATCACATGTTCCCTGTAGTACAGCAGATATTCTTTCAAGCCCCATGCCAGTATCAACTGATGGCTTTGGTAGTGGCACTAAAGTTTGATCTTTTTGCCTATCGAACTGCATAAAGACAACATTCCATACTTCAACAAACCTGTCACCATCCTCATCAGGACTCCCAGGAGGACCACCTAATATATCAGGACCATGATCATAAAAAATTTCAGTACAAGGTCCACATGGGCCGGTATCACCCATAGACCAAAAATTATCCTTTTCACCACAATAAATTATTCTTTCGCGAGGAAATCCTATTTTATCAGACCAAATAGTTGCACTTTCTTCATCATCTTTATAAACAGTTACATAAAGTTTATCTTTAGGAAGACATATAACTTCAGTAAGAAACTCCCAGGCAAATTGTATTGCTTCTTCTTTAAAGTAATCACCAAAGCTAAAATTACCTAGCATTTCAAAAAAAGTATGATGTCTCTTTGTGAAACCAACCTGATCTAAGTCATTGTGTTTACCACCTACTCGCAAGCATTTTTGCGAAGTAGTCGCTCTCGTATAATTACGTTTATCGAGACCCAAAAAGACATCTTTAAACTGTACCATTCCGGCATTAGTGAATAAAAGGCTAGGATCGTTAGCTGGAATTAAGGCGCTACTTGCTACTATTTCATGTTTTTTTTCTTGGAAAAACTTTAAAAAAGCATTTCTTATTTCATTCGATGTCATTTGTTTCATATTCTATTTTACCTTTTCATCAGTTAAATGTTTTGCAAGCAGCTGGTAGTTGAAACCTCTCCCAAGCATAAACCTAATAGCTTTAGAGTCACTACTACTGATTTTATTACCACCATACTTTTTAACAAGTACATTTGTAATTATTTCGTCCCAGTTATAGCCAGACTCAGACAAAGAGATGATTATTAAATCATCTTTTATTCCTTTTTGTTTTAAATAGTCTTTGATATAACCAGGACCATAACCTTTATTTGCTCTTGAGCGGATAACCATTTCAATGTATCTGATTTCACTTTGCAAATCGTACTTTATAACAAACTCAAGCACCAAAGCTATATCATTAGGATCATAGTCTCGGAGCATAAGTTTGTCTTTCAGCTCTTTTAAGCTGTGTTCTCTATTTGCAAGCAACCTTATCACTGTTGCTTTTATATCCCTACTCAGCGCACTCTTCCTCAAGATTAGATATATCTTCAGGGCATAAGTTTGGGGCAATAATAGACTTAATCTTTTGCTCAATTTCTGCCATTACATCTGGGTTTCCTAGCAAAAACTCTCTAACTCTATCTTTGCCCTGTCCTAGACGATCACTGCCGTAGCTATACCATGAGCCTGACTTATCAAGAATATTATGTTCAACCCCAAGATCAATAATTTCACCAACTCTTGATATTCCTTCACCATAAAGAATATCGAATTCGGCCTTCTTGAATGGAGGGGCCATTTTATTTTTAACAACTTTAACTCTTGTTTCATTACCATAGATATCATCACCTTTCTTCAAAGATCCTATTCTTCTAATATCAAGTCGTACTGATGAATAAAACTTAAGTGCATTTCCACCAGTTGTAGTCTCAGGGTTACCAAACATTACACCTATTTTCATTCTGATTTGATTAATAAAAATAACAGTTGTATTTGAGCGTTTAATATTTCCAGTTAACTTTCTTAGAGCTTGCGACATCAGACGTGCCTGGAGTCCCATATGTTGGTCACCCATATCGCCTTCAATCTCAGCTCTTGGTGTTAGCGCTGCAACTGAGTCAATCACAAGAATATCAACACCTCCAGAACGAACCAACATATCAGTTATCTCTAGTGCTTGCTCACCTGTGTCTGGTTGTGACACTATAAGTTTATCTATATCGACGCCTAACTTTCTTGCATAAATTGTATCTAAGGCATGTTCTGCATCGACAAAAGCTGCTGTACCGCCAGCTTTTTGGCATTCAGATATCGCATGGAGTGTAAGAGTAGTTTTACCACTAGACTCGGGCCCATATATTTCTATTATTCTACCTTTTGGGTAACCACCGATACCTAAGGCAAGGTCAAGGTTAAGAGAGCCTGTGGAAATTGTTTCACAGTCAAGTGAATTAGCTTTATCGCCTAACAACATAACTGAGCCATCACCAAATTGTTTTTTTATTTGGCTTAAAGCCATATCTACTGCTTTTTGCCTATTATCACTACTCATAATTCACCTTATTGCTTATAATTAATTTTGGCAAATTATAATCATTTATAATTTACCTCTCTTATTATTCTACATCAAATTAACATTTGATCAATACTAAAAACACAACTTGACAATATAAAATCAAGAAGGTTATTATCGGCGCAGTAATTTTTAAATAGACTAAGGAATGTATATGAAACCTATGAAAAGTACTATAGTTTCAGTATTAAATAATCTTGGAATATACAAAGAAGAGAAACCTGAAACAGATGTAAAAAATATCAGCACAGCCAAGAATAGAACTCCCGTTGAAATATTTAACGAAGAGTTTAAAAAGGAACCAACTATTCATGAGCTGTCATTCCAGGGTTAAGGTATGGATAATAGGTCAAAACCAATAAAAATATCCCAACACCCAGAGAAGCAAAGACATATATCACCGGTAATGAGTGATTCATTTACAACATCCATAAGCCCTAATTCTATACCAAATCCAAGATCAGCTGATGACTATCATGCTAGTGCCGAGGCAATCAAAAATATGCAAGAACACATTGCATTACATTCTGAGCGAAAGGAAGAAAAAACAAAAAAAGAAGATATTGTAGAAAATAAAACCAAAATAGCTAAAGAACAACAAATCCCAGAACCAAAAATCATAGAAGAAAAAGATGATAATGAAGGGTTAATGTGGGATCTTGAAATTTAACTTACACTTAATATTTCCTTAATAATCATATGTTATAGTAACTGTAATACTAAAAATAAATTAGGTTTTACAATAATGAAAAAACATATACGTACTATGCAAGAACTAGACGATGCATCATTTTCAGATAGATCAACTTCATCATTTTTATCTAGCTCTGGTTATGGCTTTTTTACAACTGGAAGCTTTGGAGAATCCATAGCTAAAGGTCATAAAGAAGAGTTAGAAGAACTCAAAGTAGATACAAATGAAAATGAAGACATCTCCCGCAATGTTAAAGATGTAACAAGAGCAAGTGATAGCCCTATAACTGTAGTTTTGTGGGGAAAAGTTTTTGAAGATGATATGCCATTTGCAATGGATGATGTTACTGAGAATTATGACTCGCTAAAAGGAGATAAAAAGGACGCTGCTGACAAATTTATTGCTCAACACGGAATTAAAGTAACAGAAAGCACAGCTAATCTTTCTATATAGTTATATCTTTGTCCACTAGTTAATTTCATAGACTGTAATAATAAGCATCATGCTCATATCATTATTCCTTTTTGGTTATTAAAGGCTAAGGATATCACTAGAACTGTTTTACATTACCATACCTATCTTTCACGTGCACCAGAAACACAAACATAACACTAAATATAATACACTATAATTAAGCTAAAAAAGCACGTTATACACTTTCAAGTCCTAATCTTACTTTTATCTATTATAATTACATAGTAACTATTATACAGGAGATAAAGACATGCCAGATTTAGATAAAGGTCATATTAGCAACCTCCTTGATGAGTATAAAAAAATTAGTAATGATAAAGACTGGAATCCACGTTTTGAGTATGGGCTATTTGATAATAAAGATGTTCAGGCTGATGTATTTAAGATGGCGGGCGTAGAGCCAACTGGTGAGAACATTAAAGCTTTTACTGAAATTGCAAAAGGTTATGAAGAGGATATAAAAAAGGATGTTGATGATATAGTAGCGAACTTTAATAATGATTTTGAACAGGCTAAAAAAGGTGAAGAATATATAGGCTATTCTGATAGTGACATTGGTGGAGAGGTGATGATTAAGGTGCTCACTGGCAGCGAAGGGCTCAAAAAAGAGCAGGCAAGTTCTAAGATGAATGAAAAAATGGACAAAGAAGAGCGCAAACAAGCCAGGGGACATATTAGGAGCTTTGGACACAAAGTTCTGAAGATTGTTGGATTATCAAGTTCAGACAGTAATAGACCTAATTTTGCTAAACAAGGTGGAGATTCTCCTAAGAAGGGACCTAAAAACGGATAATAAACTGGTATAATATTTATACAGATTAAGATTTAAGCGTGATTAGGATAAGAGTTATTATAGGGTATAACTTATAATGTTTATTAAAATAGGTACTCTATTCTATTTTCTCACGTGCACCAGAAACACAAACATAACACCAAATATAATGCGCTATAATTAAGCTAAAAAAGCATCCTTAACCACGCATAAGCACTGACCTTTATTTTATAAACTATAATTACATTGTAACTATTATACAGGAAATAAAGACATGGCATATATGGGAATGGACAACGAGCAGCTTGAAGAAAAAATAAATAATATTAACGAGACAATGACAGCAGCGCGTCATCCTCAAGCCACATTGACAGTAAATGATATTCATAACTTATTTGAAGAGTTTAGCAAACTAAAAGCCGAACAAACCTCTGATATTAATGCTGATTTGGGTGCTGATATTTTGACTAAGTCGTTTGAAAACGCGGGGTTAACAAATAAAATAAATAATCACACAAATCAAAGTATTTTTCTAAAGCTTCAAAAGCCATATGTAGAGAGCATAACAAATATAGCTAGGAAATTAGCTGATGGGCCGTATAAGGATGGGCTTAAAAAGTTGGAGACAAATTATAAAGTAATTAAAATATCTCGTAAATTTGGCGTAACTGATTCTGAACAACTAAGCTCTAATTTGATTAAGATGATAATTGACACACAACCTGCTGAAGGACTAAAAAATGATAAATTTTTTCAATCAATTGCACGTCATGCTATGCAAGATAATAGAATAACTACTAACGAGTGGAAGGAAAAGATAGAAAAATTACTTAACCCCCAAAATAGCCTAGAGAAGATGTTAGTAAATCCTGGCGCTAGAATATATGTAAGTCGCATGGCGCACAAAGGTATGAAGTTAATTGGAAGTTCAACATGTAGACCTAGTTGGTTAGATTCTATGAAACAAGAAGATAATAAAACACCTAAAAAAAGATAATAAACTGGTATAATATTTATACAGATTAATATTTAAGAGTGATTAGGATAAGAGGTATTATAGAGTATAACTTATAATGTTTATTAAAATAGGTACTCTCATTCTATTTTCTCACGAGCACCAGAAACACAAACATAACACCAAATATAATGCGCTATAATTAAGCTAAAAAGCACCCTTAACCAAACATAGGCGCTGGTCTTTATTTTACAAACTATAATTACATCATAACTATTTAATTTTAGAAGAGATATAGACATGCCAGATATAAATAAAAATAAGGCACCAATAAAAATCATTAATTTATTTACAAGTGAACTTAATAGAAAAATCAGAAATAATATCTTTAAACCAGAAAATTCGGTTAATATTATGATTAAATTCTTAGATGATGATAAGATTACAGACCCTGGAACAAGAGAAGCTGCAATAAAAAAAGCAAATGAAATAACCGGTCAATTTACTAGAAAAATTGAAAGAGGAGATTGGGGGAACTTCACACACAAGGTTAATAAGATGATTGGGTTCTCAAATAATAGTGGCAAGGATGATGATGATCCGGAATTTGAAAACTGGAAAAATTCTTCAAATAGACATGGAGTTTCAGGAGAAGGACCTCCACGCCCAAAAGGTGGTTAGGACGATAAACCCAAAATCATATCTGCGTAGCTAAATACTTATGCAGGGACATGATAAGGGTGTCTCTTAAAATAGGTACTCTCAAAAACTAGACATAAAAAGCTAATCAACTTAAACTTAGCTTCATGAGTACCGATCAGTTAAATACCAAATACGAAGAACATACACCTATGATGCGACAGTATCTTGGTATAAAAGAACAACATAAAAATGAACTTCTTTTATACCGTATGGGTGATTTCTACGAATTATTCTTCGAGGATGCAATAAAAGCAGCAGAACTGCTAGACATTACCCTTACCCATAGAGGCAAAAGTAATAGCGAACCTATACCTATGGCAGGTGTGCCCTACCATGCCGCTGAAAATTATATAGCAAAGTTGCTTAAATACGGAGAAACCGTAGTTATTTGCGAACAAGTTGGTGATGTTAATGCCAAAGGACCAGTGGAAAGAAAAGTAACTAGAATACTTACCCCCGGCACTGTTACAGATCAAGCCCTTACTGAAAATAAAGGTGAAATTATCCTAGCTGCTGCTTTTATACATAAAAAACTTTATGGGATTGCAGCACTTGAAATATCATCTGGAAGATTTTTTATTGAAGAACCTAATAGCCTTGAACATCTCCACCAAGCACTTGCTAGAATAGGACCAACTGAAACATTAATCTCTGAAACAGAGAAAAGCATTAATAATAATGAAATCACTGGCATTACCACAAAACGACCTAGTTGGGAATTTAACTATAAAACTTCACATGAAATTTTACTAAAACAACTAAAAACTCAATCCTTAACTGGTTTTGGTATAGAATCTGCACATGTAGCAATTTGTGCTGCTGGAGCATTACTACAATATGTGGGCCTTACCCAAAAACATGCACTGCCACACATAGATAGCATTAAAAAGCTCAACTATAGTGATGAAATTATTTTAGATAAGACAACTATTGCTAATTTAGAACTTTATGAGCAACTAAATGGTGGTAATAAATATACATTACAATCTGTCTTAGATAACACTCAAACCCCCATGGGAAGCAGGATGCTGTCTAGACTTATAAAAAGGCCTATCCGCTGCCAAAATACTCTTAATAGCCGTTATGATTGTATTAGCGCAATAATCAATAGCAATAAATGCAATGAAATTAGAAAACTCTTAAAACCAATTGGTGATGTTGAAAGAATAATAGCGCGTCTTGCATTACAAACAGCAAGACCAAGAGATCTAGAAAAACTAAAAACAACGCTTCAAGAAGTACCAAAAATACAACAAGAACTTCTCTGTATTGATGATAATCTTTGCCATAAGATAGCATCCAATATGACAGGTATTCCAGAACTTACAGATCTGTTAGAAAGAAGTATAATTACTAACCCTCCTGTACTAATTCGTGATGGTGGAGTTTTAAAAGCTGGATTTAGTGAAGATTTAGATAGACTAAGATCATTTGCTCAAGAATCAAATCAATACTTAAAAGATCTAGAAGAGAGAGAAAAATCCTCAACAGGTATTCAAACTCTAAAAGTTGGATACAACAAGGTCCAGGGGTTCTATATAGAAGTTAGCAAGGCTAATAGTAGCTTAGTACCCGAACACTACACCAGAAGACAAACTCTTAAAAATGCTGAAAGGTATATAACAACTGAACTCAAAAGCTATGAAGATGAAGCACTTAGCTCACAAAGTAAATCACTAAGCTTAGAAAAAGATTTATATCATAAAATTCTAAATGACATATTACCATATCTTCCGCTACTTAAAAAAACTATAAGCTCAATAGCCAGCATTGATCTAGTAAGTAATTTAGCTGAAAGAGCTCAAACTCTTAATTTAAAACGCCCTGTTCTGAAAAATGAATCAGGCATTAATATAAAAGCTGGAAGGCATGGAGTAATTGAGGCAAATAGCAAACAAGACTTTATCCCAAATGATACCTTACTAAACAGCACTAAGAGCCTACAGATAATAACTGGCCCTAACATGGGCGGCAAATCAACTTACATGAGACAAACAGCACTTATAGTAATAGCTGCCCATATAGGTTCATTTGTGCCAGCTGAATGTGCCGAAATAGGGCCAATTACTAGAATTTTTACTCGTATAGGAGCCTCTGATGATATAAGTGAAGGCATGTCTACTTTCATGGTAGAAATGACTGAAACAGCAAATATTCTTCATAATTGTACTTATGATTCATTAATATTAATGGATGAAATAGGAAGAGGAACTAGTACCGCAGATGGAATGGCATTAGCATGGGCTACGGCAGAACATATTAGCAAAAAAGGTGCTATGTGTTTATTTGCTACACACTACTTAGAGCTTACTAAACTAGACTCTCTCTATCCTAATATTATCAATTTACATTTTGCTGCTAGCGAGCATCAAGATCAAATTATATTCTTACATCGTATAGAAGAAGGCCCTGCAAGTTCAAGCTATGGCCTTGATGTTGCAAAATTAGCAGGCATCCCAAATGATGTAATAATTAGGGCCAAAAGTATTGCCGCAAACTATGAAGAAAAAGAAATTAAACCAGATACAAAGCCAGAATTGTCCCACCCAGCTTTATTAGAACTCAGTAAAACAAACCCTCTGGAACTTAGCCCATTGCAAGCATTCGAAACACTTGTTAAAATAAAAGACCTACTTGAGATCAACATGTAAAAATCTTGATTTTACAAGAGTTAAATGGTAAGATATCAACAAGATATTATACTAACAAAGGAGAAAAAGATGGCTAGAACGTGGAATAATTATTGGGCAAGTGATAGCAGTGTCATAACATTACAGAATAAAGCAGCTGAAATTAAACTTGAAGTTGATGGATTAAATGACTTAAGAAAAAAATCTGATGATAATTATAATGGTATTAGAAGAAAAGTTCTTGCAGCATACCACAATTTAGTAGACATAGCTGATAGTAATGGAACTCACGAATATACTATTTATGACAGAGTAAATAGCAATAAAATTCAACATGTTAAAGAAGGAACTTTCAGACTAATACTAGAACATCCAGAACTTGATAATAGTAATAATCTAACTGATGAACAACAAGCACTCAGAGATAGCTATATACCTAACCGTGAAATACTAGAAAATAATATTAAGTATTATGAAAAGAATTTCTTCACTAGGTTTCTAATTATATGTAGAAGATTTTGGCATGGCTACCACTCACAACCTCTAAAATCAACAGTAATAACATCAATTTTTGTTGGAGCTCTATTGTATTTACAAGGCGGGCTATTAAATTTCACGCCAATAAGCTCAATATTATTATTCAGCACACTATTCCTCACATTTTTCTTACTTTCAAGCACATTGTATGTAAAAACGTTCAAGCTACTTAAAATGATAGCTAACGATGGATCTGAAAATAACCCTGAGGAAAACCCAGATAAATCTAGCACCTCAAAAGTTATTTCGTCTATGTGTTGCAACCCAAGGTTTCAGCTAACTGCTTTACTATGGCTAACAGTTGTAACCTCTGTATCATATTTCTTTGTTGCCACACTCAATAGTTTTGCATATTCGATGTTTCTAACACCAACAGCAACCAGCTTTCTCTTATTCCCTACTACTCTCTGGGGCTGCTTTGCAGTTGCAATACTATCATCAATAATTCTATACACTATTACAGCTGTTTATTTTAAAAGTAAAGAATCTGACCTCACAGAAAAACAACTTGAATCTTCTGACTCTTATAATTTTTTTGGAGTCAAATGTGAACATAAAACTGTTACAGAACTACTTACTGAAAGTACAGCATATGCTATTAACTCAGCTTCAGCTTTAACTTCAGGTGGTATTAACCTAATCACAGATACAGTAAAGCATGAGACTAAAGCAATTACTGATGCTGCAAAACATGCTGCAGAAAGCGTTACTGGAGGGGGCGAGTTGACAATTGATAATAACGTCGCACCCAATTCGAATAGATAATAAAACATCTAGTTAAGCTATAAGCCAGTCTTTATGACTGGCTTTTTTTATGATGTTACATTATGGCGAAGATAAATTGGCTCAATATCCATACAAGAAACAGCCAATCCAGTATTAAGACTTGCCAACTTAGCAACATAATATGCTCTAGGATCAGAGTTTGGCTCTAAATTAAGGGTAGGCAAATTAAATGATAGCGGCAAATCTTCTTTATATAAGGACCAAGCCTCACCTACCGCATATAAGCCAAGCTCGGAACTAAATAAAACACCATCTGGGGAGGTTAAAACATCAGGCATAATAGACTTAACTCCAATTGAATTATCTGCAGTATACTCTCCCCAATATATTTCGCCCATCCTTGCATCAAGACCAACTAAAACCTTTTGAATATCATCTTGTGATACGGCATGCATAGCCATCGCAGCTAAACTAGATACTGGAATAACTTTAATACTTAAACCATATGCCAAACCACATATGACACTTACGCCTAATCTTACTCCAGTAAAAGAGCCAGGCCCAACAGTCACAGCCAAATAATCTATCTCTGTTAACGCTATATTATTTTCTTGGCAAATATCATTTATCATCTTATGAATATTTTTATTATGTTGCCGAGGTAATACTGCAAACTTTTCAATTATGTTACCATCAAGTGATAATGCCACTGAGCAATTATTCGTAGTTGTATCTAATGCTAATATTTTCATAATCACCTAGTTAAAATCTTAACAGCTATATTTGCTTTTGAAAAAGACACATAACCACTTGTAGTAATATTGCGGTAAACAAAGTTATGCCATAAACTTGATTCAAATAACCTTACAGACGATAAGGCATGATCTTTGTCAACATTACTTGGGTCTATAAGCAATTTATGTCCATAAAAACATATGTTTAGTTTAGTTACATTATTTGACTCTTCTGCCAAAACATCAATCGTTTCACAGCTATCTTGCTTTATCGAAAATGAGATAAGCTTATATTTTTCTGGCATAAATTCATTTGGCATATTAGCCGTACCGCCACTTATCAAGACCGACAAACTTCTATCAATATTCAATCTTGTTGGCACATACCTTTCTCGATAGGACATGATATTATTATATTTTACAAGATAATCAGACTGAATACCTAATGGCATTTTATTCCAAGCAACAGTAGTAAAACCTAGATCCTCAGGAACCGCATTACTACAACCAGAAAAAAGAGCCATTACCAAACAGCTTAATAAAATTGTTGCTTTCATATTTTAACTCAGCTACAGTCAGTTTTTATTTTACACAAAGTCCTATGAATAGCATCAAAGAACAATCACCAGCCTTAGATTACCACGCAGAACCAAAGCCAGGCAAGCTTGGAATCGAAATAACTAAAGCAACTAGTACTCAAAATGATCTAGCATTAGCATATAGTCCTGGTGTTGCAGAGCCTGTGTTGGCAATTAGTGAAAATAAAGACGATGCTTATAAATATACAGCTAAAGGAAACTTAGTTGCAGTTATAACTAATGGCTCAGCTATTCTAGGTTTAGGTAACTTAGGTCCACTTGCAGCTAAACCAGTAATGGAAGGGAAAGCTGTGTTATTTAAAAAATTTGCTGATATTGATGTTTTTGATATTGAAGTTGATTGCAAAGATCCAGATGAGTTTATCAAAACAGTTGCTAATATTGCCCCAACATTTGGTGGAATTAACCTTGAAGATATAAAAGCACCAGATTGCTTTTATATCGAAGAAAAGCTTAAAGAAATGCTAGATATACCAGTATTTCATGATGATCAGCATGGTACTGCTGTATCTATTGCAGCAGGTTTGATTAATGCTTTAAAGATTCAAAATAAAGAATTAAATAATTGCAAGATAGCTTGTATCGGAGCTGGAGCTGCGGCAATAGCATCTATGGAATTTTTAGTTGAACTAGGGGCAAAGAGAGAAAATATATTCCTAGTCGATAGCAAGGGACTTATTAGCAATAAGCGCACTGACTTAAACAAATATAAAAAATTATTTATGCAAAATACTTCGCTAAACAGTCAAAGTGATGCGATTAATGGTGCTGACATTTTAATTGGGCTTGCAGGACCTGACATAATATCAGAAGATGAGCTTAAAAGTATGAGTGCTAAACCTATCATATTTACATTATCTAATCCTAATCCAGAAATAGACTATAAGCTAGCTAAAAGTGCTAGACCAGATGGCATAATAGCTACAGGCCGTAGTGACCTTCCGAATCAGATAAATAATGTACTTTGCTTTCCCTATATTTTCAAAGGGGCGCTTTTAGCAAAAGCTAAACATATAGATATTAATATGAAAAAAGCTGCAGCATTTGCAATAGCTAGCCTAGCAGAAGAGCATATTCCAGAAGGCATTAGAGCCGCATATAATCTACCTGAAAACTTTAGTTTTGGCAGTAACTATATCGTTCCTATGCCTCTAGATACAAGATTAAGAAAAGTAGTAACAAGTGCTGTTGCAAAAGCAGCTACTAATCCTTAATTCTAATTTTAACTGGAACTTTGGTACTGTTTAATTCTTGATAACAAAGCCCTACCCATAATATTATGGTAAATAATGAAAATAAAATCATAACTCACATCCATGTTTGTTAAAGGAGTTCAACTTGGGGTTCGTCTCTGGCATCCTTGCCATAAAACTGCATCCTAGCAGCACAGACCCAAAACCTTACTCCTTAAGTTCCCTGACGAACCGGTCTTGAAACATCCTTATTTCAAGACATCTCGCATTTGGCCACCAATCCTTTGGTATGATGCTCATCCTTGAGCTTCCTTGCCTTCTGACGGAAATCCATTTCCTCGAGATAATTCTATAATAACAAATTCTAACCTTTAAACAACAACTTACGATATATATCTATTTTAGCCCTAGAAGCTAACGTCAAAACATTTTTCATTTATATCATTTATTTTCAATGACTTATACATGACATGGAGTCTCCATACAGACATTACCCCATGCTCTTTTGAGATATATCGCACAAAACTTGCAGCAACACCCGCTATTTCCCAATGGATCATTCTCCATGGAGATTTTTTGTAATAAAATGATATATTTAGACTATGTCAAGAAATTTATCAAAAAAATAACAAGGGAAAAAAGCAAGAAATTATTTAAATAGACATCACACCAAACTAACTGATATACTCTTTTTCTAAAATATTCTTTCCAAAAACTGGAGATTACCATGGGCATTTTACAAGGCAAAAAAGCACTTATAGTTGGAGCTGCAAGCACCAGATCTATCGCATACGGGATAGCAAAATCCATGCACGAACAAGGCGCAGAATTAGCCTTTACCTATCAAAATGAAAGACTTGGATCAAGAGTAGAGAAAATAGCCAATGAATTTAACAGTAATCTCACATTTGAGTGCGATGTAAGTTCTGACGAAGCAATTAAAAATTTATTTTCAAACCTAAGCAAAGACTGGCAAAGCTTAGATATACTTGTACATTCAGTTGCCTTTGCGCCGCAAGATCAACTTCAAGGTAGCTTTATTGAAAGCGTAACAAGAGAAGGATTTCAAATTGCCCACGACATAAGCAGCTATAGCTTAGCAGCTCTGGCTAAAGAAGCATTACCACTTATGAAAGATACTAACGGTGCAGTAATGAGTGTAACTTATCTCGGGTCTACTAGAGCATTCCCATTCTATAATACAATGGGCGTGGCAAAAGCATCACTTGAAGCAACTGTACGCTATCTCGCCCAAAGCATGGGACCTGACGGAATAAGAGTAAATGCAATCTCTGCAGGGCCTATTAAAACCCTAGCTGCATCAGGAATATCTTCATTCAAAAAAATGTTAGATTATAATAAACAAGCTTCTCCCCTCCGTGATAACGTCACCATTGAACAAGTAGGCAATGCAAGTTCATTTATATGCTCTAGTATGGCATCAGGTATTACAGGTGAAATACTGCATGTTGATAATGGCTTTAATACAACAGGCATGTCTATGCCTCAAGAGGCTGAATAAAATATGTCAGAAATACTAGTAGAATACATTTTTTTCCTTTTAAAAACTTTTACCATAGTTCTAGCCATAATTATTATATTTGCACAAATAGCAATACTAAAAAAGTCAGATAGTAAAAGTGGCAATATAAAAGTAAAAAAACTAAATGATCAATTCAGTGAAATAAAAGATAACATGGCAAAACACGTTCTTAGCAAATCTGAGTACAAAGCCATGAACAAAGAGACAAAAAAAAACAACAAAAAAGAAAAAAAGCTAAGCAAAGAAAAGCTATTCGTTTTGAACTTTAAAGGTGACCTTCGCGCAAGCGCAGCTGAAGAACTTAGAGAGGAAATTTCCGCAATATTAGCTATTGCCTCCCCAAATAGAGACAAAGTACTAATCAGGCTAGAAAGTCCAGGTGGATGTGTTCATGACTATGGATTTGCTGCATCACAGCTAAGTAGAATTAGAAATAGTAATATTGAACTAATTGCTGCCGTAGACAAAATGGCTGCAAGTGGAGGCTATCTAATGGCCTCTGTTGCATCAAGGATTATCGCATCGCCATTTGCTGTGATCGGTTCTATAGGAGTTTTACTCCAAGTACCAAACTTTCATAAATTCTTAAATGAAAAAAAAATAACATTTGAACAATTAACATCAGGTAATGATAAACGAAACTTGACTATGTTTGGCCCAAATACGAAAGAAGACAAAGAAAAGGCTCAAGAGCAAATTGACCAAATACATCATTTATTTATAGATTTTGTAAAAAAATACAGACCAAATATAGAACCTGATAAAGTAGCTACTGGCAAAACATGGCATGCGGTCGATGCAATAGAATTGGATCTTGTTGATGCTATAGAAACTAGTGATGATTACATAATAAAAGCACTAAAAGAGAATGATGTATATAAAGTATCAAAAGAATGTAAAAAGAAGTTTTTACATAAGTTAACAGCAAATGCTAGAGCAATTATAGGCTTATAAAAATGTTGCTACTTATAAGTTTAATGATATACTTAAATCCAGATGCAAATGTTAATAGGGAAATTAATTATGGATAGTACAATAGCACCAATCAACTTAGCTATTTGTTTAAAAATAGCTAATAACAACAAAGAAATTGCAAGTAAGCTAATTTCAATGTTTATAAAAGAACTACCTGAAGCACAGAAAGACATAAATAAAGAATATGAAAATAATGACTTTATTGAATTAAAAAAACATGTCCACAAGCTTCTAGGCTCAAGCGCTTACTGTGGAGCGTCATTAATTCAACGTGATCTGAATGAAATTAGCAAACATGCCATAGACAACAATAACGAAAAGCTAAAATTAGCCGTAGAAAGCTTAAACATAAACATTAGTAAAACAATGGATTTTTATCGCGAAAATACTAACATAGATCAAATATGACAACAAATAATAATATAAATCAAGAAGAGATCAATAAATTTTCTGCATATGAGAATGAATGGTGGAATAAGGATTCTTATACATCCCCACTACATAGAATTAACCCACTAAGACTTGAATATATAAAGAGACACGTCAATTTAGATAAATCTAAATGTATTGATGTAGGCTGTGGTGGCGGCATACTTACCGAAGAAATTGCAAAATCAGGAGCAAACGCCACTGGCATTGATGCTACAGAAACAGCTATAAAAGCGGCTAAAAAGCATGCCGAAGATAACAAACTAAACATAAACTATCAACACACTACTATTGAAGACTTTATCCCTAACAATATCGGCAAATATAATGTTGCAACATGCTTAGAATTATTAGAGCATGTTCCCAATCCTGAAAAGATGGTAGCAAATGTCGCAGAATTACTTACACAAGACGGAATCGTTTTTTTCTCTACTATCAACAGAAACCCTAAAGCTTTTTTACTAGCTATAGTTGGCGCTGAATATGTCCTCAGGATGATACCGAAAGGAACACATAATTATAAACAATTAATAAAACCATCAGAACTTGATGACTGGTGTAACAAATGCGGCTTAGAATTTATTGATATGATTGGCATTAACTATAATCCATTAACCAACAAATTCTATACCAGCAATGATACTGATGTTAATTACTTAACAGTTTATAGAAAAACTATCTAGCCCTAAGAGACCTAGATACTATTTCATGAACATCTTTAGATAAACCTGGCGTATTGTTTAGCTCTTCAAGCTTAGATCTAATAACAGTCTGTCTCTTCTCATCATACAAACGCCAGCAAATAAATGGCTCACACAACCTAGCCGCTAACTGAGGATTAAATACATCAATGCGTATTATTTCATCCATCATGAAACCATAGCTTTCACCAGAGATATCATGGAAATTTTTAGTATTAACACTTTCGTACGAACCAAGAACTGATCTAACCCTATTTGGGTTTTTAGCCTCAAAAGATTCATGCTGCATAAGATTAGTTATCCCATCTATGCCACAGGATTCATCTGCAGCCTGGAGACGCAACCATTTATCAATAACTAATGGGTAAGCATTATACGTTATATAAAAATCCTCTAATAACTCATCTTTATAACTAGAATTAGTTTTTGTAATGGCGCTTAAGGCAGATATTTTATCTGTCATATTATCCGAAGCTTTGTACTGACTTCTGATAATATCAGCATGGTCACTATTACTACAGTAAGCAAGATACACTAACGCTAAATTTTTGATAGATCTTTCTCCAGAATCTACCGCATTAAAAGCATATTCTTTATTTGAGTTATTATCTTGATATATTTTCCACCACTCAGATTCGAACTCATTAGCAAAACGGAGTTGTAAAGTTTTTATAGCATCATACATCCTAACAATATCAGCATTTTTATTTTGTAACATAAGTAATTTTATCGTAGGCATAGTAAATAACTTACTCACAAACTCTTTATCAATATTTTCATCTGTTATACAAGCATGAAAAGCTGACATTATATCTGATGGCACATTATAATTATGATCATGATAGATATTTTGAATAACATGCTGTATTAAAGTAGACGCCGCATCCCATCTTGCAACCAAATCTGTATCATGTTTAAGTATAGTACTTAACTCAGAATATTCACGTTGGTATTCAATTTGAATAGGTGCCGAAAAGTTTCTTAGCAATGATAAAACCGGCTTTGAAGAAACATTTTTAAATATATATTCTTCTTCTTTATTTTTCAAATGAATAATATCACCATCAACACCATCACAATTATAACTAATCTCTTGCCCATCATCACTTATAAAACCAAATCGAATAGGAATATGCAATACAGAAGCATCATCATGATTAGGAATACTTTGCTCAAACTTTAATCTATACTCACTCTTATCAGAATTATAATCAGAACTTACTTTTACCAAAGGCGTTCCTGCTTGTGAATACCAAAAGCGAAACTGAGTAAAATCATAACCCGATGAAACTTCCATGGCCGATACAAAATCATCTGTTGTTACTGCAAGGCCATCATTAGTATTAAAGTACTCATCCATACCTATGGAAAATTTCTCTTGCCCTAATATAGTTTGAATCATTCTAATTACTTCAGCACCCTTGTTGTATACTGTAGTTGTATAGAAATTATTCATTGAAACATATGAATCAGGACGAATAGGATGCGACATAGGGCCTGCATCTTCTGCAAACTGATAATTTTTTATAACAAAAACATCACCTATTCTTTTATTTACTCCAGATGTCATATCGGCAGTAAAATTTTGATCCCTAAATATTGTTAAACCTTCTTTTAAACTAAGCTGAAACCAATCTCTACACGTAACTCTATTGCCAGACCAATTATGAAAATATTCATGTCCTACAACACCTAAAATATTAGTATAATCTTGATCAGTTGCAAGTTTAGGGTTTGCTAGAATATACTGATCATTGAAAATATTTAGCCCCTTATTCTCCATTGCTCCAAAATTAAAGTCACTTACTGCAACAATCATATAAATATCAAGTTCATACTCTCGGCCAAAGACATCCTCATCCCAGCGCATAGCATCTTGCAACGACTTAAGTGCAAAATCAGCTTGATTAAGCTTTCCTTTTTCAACATATATCCTAAGGTCTACTTTTCGTTTACTCATGGTTATATATTCACCCTGCAAAAGATCGAAATCACCGGCAACCAGTGCAAAAAGATAGCAAGGCTTCAAAGTTGGATCTTGCCATTCTACAAAATGCTTACCATCATCCAGGTCACCCTCACTCACTAAATTACCATTTGACAGTAAAACTGGAAATTTTTTCTTATCAGCAATAATTTTTACATTAAAAACTGTTAAAACATCGGGCCTATCTAAAAAGTAAGTAATACGTCTAAAGCCATGAGGCTCACACTGAGTTGCAAAATTACCACTCGAAACATAAAGTCCATTTAATGTTGTATTCTCTTTTGGGTTAATTCTTACTATGGTATTTAAGCGGAACGCTGCAGGAACATTCCTAATGACTAGAGTTTCATGATTTACCTCATAATAATCCCAATCTGTATTATCAACTTTCAGATCTATTAATTCCATATGTTCACCATGAAGAACACAATCAACAGACTCATTTGTAAGACGCTGAAAATTTATAGTAGCGTGAACTAAAGTATCATTTTCATTTAGTTCAAAAGTAAATGATGCATTATCTATGGAAAAATTAGGTGATGTGTAGTCACTTCTATGATGAACTACATGCTGATCTGATTGTTGGTTAGTTGATGTCATTTCTACCTCCGTGTATAAAATTATTTGTCAACTCAACCATACTAACAAATTAATACATATAAATCAACACTATAGAACCAAAGACACAATAAGGCCAAACATTCAAGCCAGTCAACCCCATGTTTTATATGTCTTTTTTTAAAAAGATTCGTATATGTAAACACAAAAAAATATTGAAAATATTGTACTAATAGGGGTTTATCTTATATATTAATTACTTAATCATAAGAGAGAAAAATTATGAATATTAACCAAAACACAAGCACCAATAGTAATCTAATCTCACACTATGATGATAAAAGTATTACTATTTCTAATAAAACATTTCATACATCTTTTTATGCCTCTAAAGAGAAAGTACAAGAGCTAAATCTACTGGATATAAATAAAATTTCACTAAATGACTTAGAAATAATGCTAACAATAAAACCTGAAGTTGTAATATTTGGCACAGGCAGTAAGATGAAAAAATTAGCCCCAAATATATATGAAACTCTAATAAATAAGAAAATAAATTTTGAGTACATGAATACAGTATCTGCAATTAAAACCTATAATGCACTATGTTTTGATGAAAGGAATGCCCTAGGAGTATTTATAATTGACAATGAGTAAGATAAAAATAGCTCTCTGCCAACTAAATACGATAATTGGTGCAGTTGATTATAATACAGAAAAAGCAATAGAGTATATTACCGAACAAAAAAAAGCTGGAGCAAATTTAATTGTTTTCCCAGAACTTTTCATTTGTGGCTATCCTCCCAACGATCTACTTTTGTCTGAGCACTATAAAAAACTAATAACCAATTCTTTAGATAGAATAATGTCTAACTCTCAGGATATATGTATAATTATAGGCCACCCCCTCTTTGAAGGAAATAATACTTATAATGCTGCCTCAGTAATAAGCAACGGTAGTATACTACACCGACACCTTAAAACATCACTACCAAATTATTCCGTTTTTGATGAAAAACGTTATTTCACACCTGGAAATGATATAAGCACAGTAACTATCTATGGTCTAAAATGTGCTATTTTAATCTGTGAAGATATATGGGAACCTTCTACCAAAGAGAAACTAAAAAAGTTGTCTCCTAAATTTGTATTCTGCATTAATGGCTCTAATTATGAAATAGGGAAAATTACCAAACGCCAAAACATTATTAAAGATGTATCCGACTACTGCAATAGCTACTTTTTTTATCTAAATACTGTTGGAGCTCAAGATTCACTTGTTTACGACGGTGCATCTTTTGTTACAAATCCTAGTGGAGAAACAATTAGAAACGCGAAGCAATTTGAAGAAGATCACATTCATCTAGAGTATAATAATTTAACAAAAAAAATCACTCCAAATGATTTATTACCCCAGCTTGATGAACTTTCAGAAATTTATTCAGCACTTGTTCTTGGAGTAAGAGACTATATCCAAAAAAACAATATTAGCGGTATCTTAATTGGGCTATCTGGTGGTATTGATTCAGCACTATCTCTTGCTATTTGTGTTGCTGCAATTGGTAGCTCCAAAATACAGTGCGCGTTACTACCAAGCAAATATACTAGTGATTTGAGTATTGAACTAGCATTAGAGCAAGCAAAGCTACTTGACGTTAGCATCACATCTCATAATATAGAACCTCTAGTTGAAGCTGGATTATCTGCTAGCGACACACCTCGCAACTCTATTGCAGCACAAAATATTCAAGCTAGATCTAGAGCATTAATTTTAATGGCTCTTAGTAATAAAAATGGATTTCTATTATTGAATACAAGTAATAGAAGTGAACTTGCAACCGGCTATGGCACTTTGTATGGCGACCTATGTGGTGGTTTCTCTGCCCTAAAAAACATTCCCAAAACAATGGTTTTTAAGTTAGCAAAACATTTAAACAATAAAACCCCCATAATAGTTCCTGCTATTGTAGACAGAGAACCAACTGCTGAGCTTGCTGACAATCAACTTGATTCGAATGAATTACCACCTTATGAAACCTTAGATTCTATTCTTGAACTATATCTAGACAAACGCCTAAATTTAGAACAAATAGTATCATACGGTTACCAGCGTGATATTACAGAAAAAGTAATTAAACTTGTAAATGGTAGTGAATTCAAAAGACAACAAGCAGCACCAGGAGTACAAATATCTCCTACATCTTTTGGCTTAGCACGAAGAATGTCGATTACAGCTAAAACACCATACTGAGAAAATATTTAATTAAAATTATTTATCTTCTCTAGCTTTACCATGTCTTTCACCCATGAAGTTAAACCCAGCTTTGCATAAGATTCTTTGAGTATCTTTATCGCCTTAGGCACTTCACAGCTATGTGGGAATCTATATATAACATTAGTGGCTCTATTTGCAGATGCCACATAAGCTTCTCGCCCATAGTAAAACTCAGCAATGTTATAATATTCCTTCGCAAGAATAGCATTAATTTTATGCTGTAATTCTATAGCAGCTGGTGCATATTTACTCTTAGGATAGTATGACGCCAAGCGCCCTGCTTTCTTGTATGCAACTTCTAAATTAGAAACATCATTCATAGCCCTATCAGAACCTATATATTCTTGTAGCCATTTTCTGTTTAATTTAAATTCTGAATAGGCATCAATAAAATTCACCCACTCGATATATTTACCATGAGGATGTAGCTTTTTAAAATATCCAGCTTCACTAATCGCACTAGCATAATCTGCACTCATTACATCACAATAAATGGCATTTACTCTATTTACTTCATTATTTTTACCATAGGGATATATTCTATTTAACTTTGTATAAAACTCTGCAGCCAAATAATATGATCCATTATTCATATACCCAGAGGCCACATTTATCATGTCTGCTTCACTCATAGAATCAAATTCCTCCTTAACGCTTACGCTACCACAGCTTGTCAATAACAGGAGAGAAATAGAAAAAAATATTTTATTTGCAACATTCATAGCAATAATCCTTCAGAATACCATAGATTATAAACAGGTAAAATTAAGGAAATCAACATAAAGACAGCTTCGTACTGTTTTTCAATAAAATTTTAGTTATAATAAGTGACATGACAGCATCAAATGAAACATACCATCTATCAGTTTACTGCATTAAAAATAGCCGCCTTGATTCATTCTTAGCAGACCTTTTTAAGCATTATAGCAGAAGCACTATAAGTACTTGGATTAAGTCTGGCGAAGTATTAATTAATTCAAAAAAAATTATAAAACCCAATACAAAAGTAAACATTCAAGACATAATAACTATTACAACTAAAGAGAGTTATCACAACAAAGAATGGGAAAAGCAAGATATAAAACTAGACATAATTTTTGAAGATGATCACATCATAGTTATAAATAAGCCAGCTTTTTTAACAGTCCACCCTGGCGCAGGACAAGCTAACTCAACTCTAGCAAACGCCCTTCACTTTTATAACGAACAACTGAGTTTAATCCCTAGAATGGGTATTGTGCATAGACTTGATAAAGATACTAGTGGCATTATGGTTGTAGCAAAAACAACCTTAGCTCAAACAAGTCTAGTAGCACAATTACAAGATAGATCGGTATCAAGAACCTACCATGCTATTGTTCAAGGCAACATAATCGCAGGCGCTACAATAGAAACAAATATTGGGAGAGACCCAAAACGAAGAATAGCTATGGCAGTAGTATATGAAGGCAAGCATGCTATCACTCATTACCGAGTATTAAATAAATTTAACAATTACACCTTAGTTGAAGCAAAACTTGAAACAGGACGCACACATCAAATTAGGGTTCATATGGCTCATATAAAGCATCCATTGGTCGGAGATCAAACTTATGGAAAAAGAACTATAAGTGCGAAAACTACTGAGCAACTAAAAGCATTTTTACTCAAATTTAAACGCCAAGCATTACATGCTAAACACTTAAAGTTTATACATCCTTTTAGCGGTGAAGAAGTCGAATTTGATTGCCCTTACCCTGATGACTTTAAAGAATTATTAAACATGATGCCAAGGGGAGAATGTTTATGAGTAAAATCATAGTAGATGCTAAATTAGATGTAATAGCACCAAATTGGAATGCACCTGAATGTGTAACCGCATTTACGACTACAAGGACTATGGGGTATAGCCAAAAATATAATTACAAAGGCTTAAATTTAGCTTATTCTAGTGGCGATAATCAACATGATATAAGCTTAAACAGAATAAAATTAAATAATTTTACAGGGTCTGAAATTAGATATTTGAAACAAAATCATACTAACAATGCTATTTGCATAGACATAAATAACAGTGACCAAGAAGCTGACGCTTGTTATACATATAAAAAAAATACAGTTTGCTGTGTCTTAACAGCAGATTGTGTTCCGATAGTTCTAACAGATAGAAAAGCAAGTTTTGTTGCAGCAATTCATGCTGGATGGAAAGGATGTGCAAATAATATAATCCAAAACACTATAGATAAGATTGGTACAAAACATGAAATTATTGCATGGATAGGACCATGTATTTGTGATCAATGCTATAATGTCAGATCTGATGTTTTAACAAAATTTTTATCTCTTGAACCAAGCTTATATAAATGCTTTAGCACCGACAACCATATTTTAAAAGCTAATCTTCCATCTATATGTGAAACACTACTACAAAAAGCTAATGTTGAATATATATTCAAAGCAAATATTTGCACCAAAAATCCTAAGAACAATCTTTATTCAGCTAGAAGAGATGGTATACGGTCTGGTAGAATAGCAACATGCGTTTATATGTGAAACAATATTGCTAGCTTAATAATAGGAAAAATGATATCCTTTTTCTGTTATTATCAACATGGAATTGAGCAAATGAGGACTTCAGCACTTAAGATATTATTGTTACTAATTATCAGCCTTAGTAAAGCTACTGCAAGCGATAATTATAGCTTAAATCCAATGTTAAACAAAGTAATGCCCACTGTTGTAAACATAAGGTCTCAGCACGATGTTAATGACCAAGATCTAGGTGAAGGCGCAACCCAAGCAAATAAAAAAGGACCTTATGTTGAACTTGGATCAGGTGTTATTTTAAGTGCTAAAAATGGGGTAATAGTTACAAACTCCCATGTTATACATGATGCAAGTACTATTCTCGTAACTTTGAACGATAACCGTAAATATTTAGCTAACTTAATTGGTGAAGACACAGTTAGTGACTTAGCTGTATTGCATATTGACGCTAAGAATCTAAGTGAAATAAATATTGGTGCAACAAAAGATGTGAAGGTTGGTGATTTTGTAACTGCGATAGGTAACCCTTTTGGACTTCATCAAACTGCTACCTCAGGTATTATAAGTGGCCTTCATAGACGCTCACTTGGCGGGTTGAATAATTTCATTCAAACTGATGCTCCTATTAATCCAGGCAACTCTGGTGGTGCATTAATAAACCTTAAAGGGCAGTTAATAGGAATTAATACAGCCATACTATCTACTGGAAACTCTGGGAACATAGGTATAGGCTTTGCTATTCCCTCTGACTTAATGACTAAAATTGTGAAGCAATTATTACAACATGGTAACGTTAAGCGTGGTATGCTTGGAGTAACATTACAAGAACTTACCCCCCAATTAAGCAAGGCTTTAAAAACAAATACTAACCATGGTGTTATTGTAAATTCAGTAACATCAGGATCTTCCGCTGATAAGGCAGGAATAAAGAAAAACGACATTATAACTAATATCGATGAGTATAGTGTTTTTACCGCGGATGAAGCAAAAAGTTATATTGGGGTATTACGAGAAGCAACTAAGATTAGTGTTACTTTAGAAAGAGATAGTTCTGTTATGCAAAAATTTGCAACCCTGACCCCTATTAAAGAAATATTAAAAAACAAAAATAATTCTGCACTAAGTGGCATGACGCTTATGGATTATGATGAGATTGATGAGAGCAAGACTAGAACTCGTGGCCTAATGGTTACAAATGTAGTTCAGGGTAGCAAAGTATGGCTTGGTGGTATATCCAGAGGCGATATAATCGTTGCAATAAATAACGCAGCTATACGTGACCTTAATTCATTTGCCAAGATGGAAAGAAAAACTAGCAGTAATAATGACAGTGAGATATTAATTGAAGTTAAACGTGGCCAATCTAGCTACCTAATAGTTGTTGAATAAAGCCTTGATATTTACCACGTTTTTCCTTATAATCTACTCAAATACAAATAAGGAATACTAATGGCATTTTATCCTAGAAATAAATTATCACTAATACTTAATCCACTTGATGGTTCTCCTAAAGAAAAATCAGCATCTCGAATTTTTACGGGATTGTTTTTTTCACATTTAATAATTGTATGTATTCTATACATTGGATATATAGTCCCACTCTATCTTTTAGTAGGATTAGCCGTTAATTACTTTGCTTTATCATTTGCTGCGGCATCAGCTTCTTTAGGCTATAGCAACAGTGATATTGTCACACAGGCTAGAAGTGATAAAACAACAATGACACAACTAACAACATTATTCTTTATAACTGGTGTTTGGCCATTAATTGCTGCACAAGTGTTTGCACCAGCGCTATTTGTTTTAAATATATTTATTGTATTTTATAGCATTGTAGCTTTATCTACTTACCTTCACTTTGATGAGACCCCTACTGCACATGGGCAATCTCTACTGAGTGATTTAAGAGGATTCTTTAAGAACAGGATATTTAGCAAGCCACTTAGCTTAATCAGCATGAACAAACACCTATCAGCAAAAGAAGAAAAACGAATTGCTAGAGAAGGAATCTATCATGAAGAAACACCAAGAGGGCATGAGGACTTTGGTAGTGGCCGGATTGGTGGTGAACCAACTACAGCAGTAGCAACACATATTCCTAGCGCACCACCAATTGAAGAGACTACCTATACTAGCGCAAGCACAACTCACCCTAGCAAAAAACGTGATTAAAAAATGCCTGGATTAATTAACAATATAACAGATAGCAATTCTTCCCTATTTGGTAATAGCTGGAACATTATAAAGGGTAAATTTTTTAGCGCCTCTGACTATGCATATAATAATTATTATTTAAAATTAGCTACTGCAACTTATGTTTATTTTAATGGTTACTTTACTGATGTATATAGATTGGAAAAGCAGCTTAATAAAATAAAATTAAAAGATAGAAACCATACACATTTAACATTAACATGGCACTATATATTACAAGGTATTCCTGTAGGTCATAGCTGGGCTTATGCAACATTAGCACTACCAGCATTAAAGGTTTTAGCTCTAATAGATTCCATATTTTTTAATCTTAAAGTAGCATTATGGATGCATAAATTAATTAGTATGTTTGGTATAACATGGTTAGCAGCTTTTACTATACCTATTGCACTACTTACTGCTGCAGCATTTTATAGAGCACTATTATTACCCAAAGCAAAGAATGATAAATCTAGTTTAAAAATATCTGATATTATAATCTTTACCGTAGTATTTGCCCTACCATTCCTAATACCATTATCATTTCACCTTATAGCGTATGCTTTTTGTCTCTATTTCATTTCAACAAGGACATTCAGCATAAGGCAGAACTATCTTAGAGCATGTAATTACAAGAGAAGTATTTTAGGTCCTAGTGGGATAAAGTCTACTGGTAATCGGGAGCACGATAAGTATATATTTCCTGAGGATATTACATTAGGCTTTGAGCCAGATGAAGAAGAAGTCAGCAAGATGCGAAATATTACTACCACAGGGAGAGAAAGGCAGTTATTTGCTCTCGGTATGATTTTCTTTCTTACCCACTTAACTGTAATGTTAAGCAAGACTCTAACTTTTTCTATTGCTATATCATTAGCACCATTCACATCTACGGTAGCAATATCCTTTGTAGTTATTTTAGCCATATGTTCTTTTGTTATGCCATTATATGCATATTATAATAAGGATAGATTTACACCAGAGAAGATTACAAATAGCTTATCATCTGTTCAAATAAGAAATAGACAAGATGATAAAACTTACTATGAAAATCTTATAGATATAAATAGAGAAGCCAATACTCCAAAACCAGCTGGAAGTTAAGATTATCTATTAAATATACAATCCTATTAGCGTAAAAACCCTCTACGCCCTGCCTGTTCTTCCTTAAATTTTTCAGCATCAATTTTTATTTTAATATCATCATTGTTCACACCATCAGGCACTTTATATGTTTCTAAAAAGGATTTAAATCCAGGTAAAATTTCTTCACCATTTTTTTCACCTAAAGCACCATCAAGTAAATTCTTAACTATGCTTATATCACCAGTTTTACATGCTTTATCAAGACTAATCTTGTAAGTTTCATATGTTGTATAATGTTTTTTTACACCGCCACCATCAATTGAACGAGGCACTGATACAGTCAATCCTGAATCATCATTACCAGTAGAATGAGTTACGGCATCTTTTATCATTTTTACTGCATCAGTATTTGTGAGCATTTGGTTATTAAAACCGTCTAGTATTTTTTTTGTTTCCTCATTAATTATAACTTTATTAAGATTACTATCCAGGAGTGTGACACCAAATCCGTTATTCGGCAACATTTCTATCCTTACAAAAGTTGTGTTGGGTAGAAATTTCTCTATGTTTCCAGAAATTATATTTTGTTCATTATTTAGAATCTTCAATACATCTGGTATTGTAAAATACACAGCATTATTATCTAACTTATTTACCGTTAATTCATCTAATTGATCTTTTGCAGTAGAATTAGGAGCAGAAGCAGTAGAAGCACTAGCATTAGTACTGAGTTCGTCAGCATTAGTAGCATTATTAGGATGTAAAGGGTTCATTGTTTCATTACCATCACTGCCATTACTTTTGATCTCGGTATGAACTTTGGCGCTAGTAGTCGAAAAGGCGTTAAGCATATTTTTTAAATTAGTATATATGCCTTTTAACAAAGTGATTATCTTATTATACAAAGATATTATGGGCTTCAAAATAAATTCAGAAAATTTAAATTTAAGAATTTTACTTAAAAGAAATTTCAGTAATTTTTCAAATATAGAGGTTGCTTTTACCTTATTTTGTTCACTTTTGTTGTCTTTCATAAATAACCCTTAAAACTGTAACTTCTATAGTTATAGATTAAAAAGAATTGCAAAAGACCATATTGCCGCAAAAGATAATATTTTACATTAAAATGCATGCTTGAGTAATTAAGGATTATTAAATTGAAATAAAATTTATATATTAATGACTAGCGCTATGTTCAAAAAACACCTTGATTAAAATCTGTAAAGAGAGGTTTTTTATTCATATAGCTCATAAGTGTCGTAATTATTAATATCAAGATATTCTTAAGGCAAACACCTATAGATAATATGGTATGACTTACAGCATCATTTTTAGAAAGTGAAAAGAAGACCTCTGCTAGTTATTTTCATAAAGACATTTATAAGTTCTTACCAGAAGTAAGGTCACTTATCGTCATCCTATGATTATCATCACGATAATCATGGTCGCATCTTAAAAGTGAGGAAGCATGAGCACCCAATTTGAGATTATTGGATGGAACATAATTATCAGAGGGTAATAATGAATATCTATCACAACCACCTCTACTGCAACAAGACTTTTCATCATTAGATTCATGACTGTTAGAAATTTCATATGTTATTATTTTTGATGCAACTCCACTTACAATCAAAGTACCAGCAGTAAGGTAAGAGATATTTGCCGCACTAAGTGATAAAAAGCTGGAAGTTATAAATGCTGGAGCTCCAGCTAAGATTGAGATAAAAAACGGCACTGCTAAAACCAATGATATTGAAATAGGAATAATAAACAAAGTAAAAAACAAAAATAATAGTCTTTTTTGATTATCAATACAAAAAGGTGTAAATAATAGAGATATCGGCAATATAAGTAAAGCACATGATAGACCCATAACACCAACAGTAGCAAAGTACGTAGCAACACTAGATAGAGCGGCTATAGTAGGCATAACAAGCAATAAACCATATGTTATTGATGAAAGTGTGAAGTATAAAAATGTAGCAAAAAATGCTGCTGAAAGTATCCAAAATGTGATTTTTTTTATAGCATCTGTCATGGCAAGCAACCTTTAGTTGTAACTATGACAGTATACATCAAAAAAAAATAAAAAAAAGGCAAAAAAACAAACAAAAAAAACATATACATAGTAGCGCCTACTTTACCACCTTAATACTAAGATGCTATCTCAACAAAAAAGTTTCACTGGGGGTTGGATACTCCATTGGGTGATGATGGTATTTCAA
>JACKZZ010004158.1_pt1 | contig 43796 bp, 18 predicted proteins | sample 8027871 | NCBI WGS metagenome assembly JACKZZ01 (sample SAMN15724774, study PRJNA655200) | protist metagenome | isolation source: fluorescence activated cell sorting (FACS) single amplified genomes of... | place: USA: West Boothbay Harbor, Gulf of Maine | collected 2000-07-19
AAAAGCGTTGATTCGTTCATTGTACTTTGTAAAGGAGTCGGAAGGGAAGAAACGATAGACAGACAGACAGACAGACGAAGGAAATTCTTTGAATAGTTTGACCGGCGTCTGGATCGTTTTTGACTGTGAAAGAACAAAATCAATCTAGTTTGAAATTCAAAAACGTCGCCGTTGGTTGATTCGTTCATTGTACTTTGTAAAGGAGTCGGAAGGGAAGAAACGACAGACAGACAGACAGACAGACAGACGAAAGAAATTCTTTGAATAGTTTGCCCGGCGTCTGGATCGTTTTTGACTGTGAAAGAACTTGTAAAAACATATTGAAAAGCGGTTTCAAAGAAAAGTCAATTCAAGAAGTGATTTGATTCCTCATAAAGAACAGTACGGTAAAAGGAGGGAAGGAAGAGAGGAAATAAAAAAGGACAATATTTGAACATTTAGTTAGTTTAGTTAGTTTTTGAATTTTTGAATCAAGGAGAATGGCGAGAGGCGCGTCAAAAAGAAAGGGGTCGTCACAAGATGAGAGTGGAGGAGGAGGGATCAGTTCAACCATAATTGAAGTGGTTTCCAAGTATCTAAAAGATGACTCGATGACTGCAACTTGTGCAACGAATGAATTGTTAGAAACAGCTGGTAAAGAAAATGAAGAGGATGTTGTCAACGCATTGTGGCTGGCTGGATTAGAAGTGCGAAGTGAGGAAAGTGATGATGAAAAGTGCATGAGCTCCGCATGGAAACGTTTATGCGAACTTGTCAAGGAATGCTGTTCAAGTGGTGTAGCGAGCAGCGGTGCGCTTTTGGGTGGACTTGAATTAGAATTATCGAGCGGGGCAGGGCTATGTGACGAGAATCAATGTATTACCATGATGCGTAAAAGCAACACGGGAAAGTTTTACAAGCAGCGCAAGTACAATCTTTTGCGAGAGGAGTCGGAAGGGTTTAGCAAATTGATAACGGAGCTCAGTACTATAAACAGTGGTAACTCTCGATTGGTGGTTGAAAATGTGCGAAAGCTGATTGGCTACTTTCGTTTGGATCCGAACCGCGTGTTTGACTTAGTTTTGGATGCCTTCGAGCGTGACCCCAACAATGATGCGTTCTTTGACCTATTGAAACTGTTTCGGCGGGACAACCTAAAGCACGTGCTCGGATTTAAGTTTTCGTTTTTCGCGCAAGATGGCACGACGCCACTAGAGTTGTATACGCTGGCTGCCAAGCTAATCAAGACAAAAATGGTGTCTGTGGAAGACATGCTGCCGCACCTTGCTCCTGGCGAGTTGGAAGAATTCCAGAGTGAATATGATGGATTGAAAGGCCAGTTGCTGAAAAAGGCCAAGCTGCTCAAGGTATGGCAAAAGCCGCAAGTCAACGAAGAGATTGGTCAACTTGAGAATTTATTGAAAAAGAATCAACGGTACGGGTTAGTTGCAGGATTTATTTCATGTGGGGACTGGGAGCTTGCCAAAGTTGTCGCGGAGCAAGTCAGCGGGGATCGATCTGATTCGGTGATGGACCACCCCGGGGTGCTGGCTGTATTATTCCGCCAAGTCCGGGCCGGTGTTGAGGAATCACCGCCGAGGTTGGTTTCACAAGACATACTAACGGCAATAGGACACCGTTTGAGCAAGGACGTACGGCTTTTGAGCCAAGTGATAAAACTAAACCCGCCGCGGGAAGTCGTTGTTGCCGCAATTTTGCCGAGTCTATCTTGCCTTGAATCGCCCAATCCGGGCCTGAACTATATGCTATGGGACAAAGTCATCAGCCCGTTGGATTTCAAATCCCGATTTGATATTTACCAAGATTGGAGCACGGAATGCACGTTGAACTGCCAAGTTGAGCAGGCCAAGGCCAGGCAACACGTGAAATTTGTATTGAAGCGTGTCGCGACCGATAAAAGCGTACTGAAAGTACAGGCTCGCAAACTGGCAAAGCTCTGCCACAATAACCCGCTCGAGACCCTGGAGCTTTTGCTTTTTCACGCCGAGTCTTACGCAAACCTGATTCCTGCACTCGTCGAGTCGTTGAAATTTCTCACGCCACTTTCCTTTGATGTCTTGTCATACCTCATCGTGTGTAGGCTGGGCCGAGATGAATCAGAGAAACTAAAGGATGACGGCCAATCTGAGGCTGCGTGGCTTCAAGCGCTCAGTCAGTTTGTAGGCAACGTCTATAATAAGTTTCCCAACGAAATGGAGCTCAACGGGTTGTTTGAATTCCTTGTTGGTCAGCTTCAGAAGCACCGCGGGCTCGATTTACTTGTCCTGCAAAGTCTTATCCGCCACATGGTCCAAATCGAGTCTGTGGAAACTTACACAGACGACACATTATTGGCAGCTACCGGGGGGGCTGTCTTGCGTTCCACAGGTCGCGGCGCGAAAGGCGTCGTGGCGAACCAAAAATCAGTCAAAGCACTCCGCCGGGCCCTTGAACCCATAATTATCCCTTTGTTGGTCCTCATCGCGCAACAGCAGCAAGCAGTGCTGTATGACAAGGGAGCCAAAAATCTCAAATTGATTGGTCACAACTACGACAAGTGCACCTCCGTGCTCATGCAGCTATGCGAGTTCATCGCAACAGAGTTCCCCCAAGACAGTTTCGCCGATTCTCTGAGAAAGCACTTTGGCCAGTTTGCAAGTTATGGCGTCAGGCCCGTAGCAGCGTTTCATGTCGCGCGCCCTATTCTCAAGAGTTGGGGATCCATTGACCCGCCATCGGAGCCTGTGGTGGCTATGGCCGATACCGTGGAGCGTCGCTCCCTGAGTAGGGAGTTGTATATTTTGTTTTGGTCGCTATCCATGTATGATTTAAATGTCCCGCGCGCACAGTACGATAGCGCGATGCGCACCATCGAAACGAAGCGAGCTGAAGTCAAAGGAAGTGAAGACAAGGAGTCCCCTTGGTACAAAAATGCTGATATCTCGCAAAAGAAGCGCGTACAAGAGGACAAGCTTTTAGCAACAGTTTCGGATAGTCTAACCGAGGAGCTTGATCAGCATATCAAGCAAAAAACAGCCACCTACAAGCTTATCGAAGCGTCCAAGGACGCCCTGGCAGGACCCGGGGAGAGTCTCAAAAGTTATGTCCAAGAGTTTTTGCAACTGTGCATTTTCCCTCGTTTATTGTGGTCCCATGTTGATGCCTTGTATGCCGCGCATTTCGTCACGTTGCTTCACGACAAGAATATCCCTGGCTTTCCCACGGCTTTTGTACTGGACAAAATTTTCGTTGTGGTCTCGGGACTGATATTCTCCATCACAGAGAGCGAGGCTCAGCACTTGGGCGTGTTTTTGCGGCACACGTTGGCAAACTTGCACCAACTTGCAAACCAAGCTTCTCCCGCGGAGTACGATAAAACGTTCGCCCAGAAGCTAAACGCTTATAAAGAATTCTCCAACCCGGAATCTCCCAAGATCTCGCAGAGAGAACTCAAACTGCTTCTTACATCATGGCACGAGAGAATCGCAAAGTCTTGCTGCATAGCTCTGTCGTCGACATCATACATGAGTATTCGTCCAGCGCTATTGGTTGCACAGGCCGTTGTGGATTTCTTTCCCGTGACGGAGAAAATGGCCAAGGAATTGGTGCAAGTCGCTGAAAAACTAGCCAAGAATGACGAACGCCATGATATCAAGATGATGGCCATCGCTTATTGTGGCAAGCTCAACAAGAAGTTTCCACAGGCCAACAAACCGCCTCAAAAAAGAGCAGAGACTGCTTCTAAAACTTCCAAACCGGCGACCTTGAAAAAGGAAAGTAAGAAAATGGTTGATGATGACGAGGACGACGATGATGGCGAAATTGTTGAACCTAGTGAGAAGAGAGCGCCCTCAGCGAAAGCGGCCCCAGCGAAAGCAGCCCCAGCGAAAGCAGCCCCGGCAAAAGCCCCCCCTTCTAAAGCGCAGGCAAATAAAGGATCCCAAGCAAAGCAGTCGGCTGCTGGGACCACGAAAAACGAGAGTTCAAGGGAGGACCAAGGCAAGTCGGGCAAAAAATGCCGCAACTGCGGAGTTGTTGGCCATTTAAAAGCCAATTGCCCCAAGGCTGCTGAAACGAAGGAAAAACAGACTGCTCCGCCTTCTTCGAAAGAGCCATCGAGTTCCAAAAACACGGGCCAAAAACGTCCGCGTGAGAAGGACGAGTTTCCTGATTCGAAACGTAAGCGCCCAACGACATCGCCGGTGCGCACAGAATCTCGTGGTAATCGTCGGGATTTTGATCGAAGACGCGAAGATGATCGAAGACGCGAAGACGATCGAAGGCGGCCTGATGACCGTAGACGTGACGACGAGCGCAGACGCGAGGACGAACGTAGACGCGAGGACGAACGTAGACGCGACGAGGATCGTAGAAGGGATGAAGATCGCAGACGAGGGGGCGGTGATCGGCGACGAGACGATCCTCGATCTCGACGAAGAGGAAGATATTAATATTTAATTTACGCAATTGCCAGTCAAACCCAACCAAGAGGCCAAGGAACCCCCAGGGGGAAAAAGTTGCGAGGGCAGTCGAAGTTTTTGACCTCGGCCTTCAACCTCGACAAAGAGTGCGAACTTGTGTCACAAATAAATTTGCAATAGCGCTATCAAATGTGATTTGCATTACAGTGTGCTGACCGATTGTATTGCAGTATACATTGGCGTTGGGCCAGATTTTAATTTTAGTACACACCGTGACATTCCTTTCACCACGATTGATCTCCAGAGACAGAATCGATCGATAGATAAAATAAATAGGCAGATCTGTATGAATGGAAAAACAAGAACTTTTGAATTAAAACATTGATCTCATCAAGAGTCACCTCCAGGGGCAAGTACTGGTAGGTCTACAGAACTTTGCGCAAGTGTTCTTTCTTCTTCTTCTTTTTCAAATTCTAGATTGGCGTTGAAAAAAAAAAAAAAAAAAAAAAAAAAAAAAAAAAAAAAATTTTTTTTTTGATTGGTTTTTGTTTGAAAAAGAAAAGATTGATCATTTGAAGGAGGAAAGAAAAAAAGAAAGATGTATGGTTCAAGTGGCCATGGAAGAAGTAATGGTACTTCGTCATCGCAGACAGGTAATATTTCGAGATTGCGTTCTTTGGTGAACTCGATCGAGTCGGAAGAACGACTGATGCAATCACGGTATCGTTTAAAAGTGAGCCAACTTGAAGAGTCTGAAGAACGTGTGAATGATTTGGAACATCAAAATTCTATTCTAGAGGAAACGCTCGAAGAAAAGGCCGATGACTATACTCGGTTGAAAAGGGAGTCTGAAGATTTTAAAACCAAAATGAATCGCGAGCTGATTGGTTTACGCTTCGAACTTGCCAAGGTTCAAGAGGAACTCCGTAAGCGCGAAATCCGGGATCGCCTGGAAAAGGAGTGTGCAAATGGCGTTGTTGACTTTTCTTTGGAATCGTTAAAGTTGAGCTCACAAGACGATTTGATAACAGAGTCCCGATTTTTCGACATGGTAAAGTCAGGTTCGTGTGTATCTGTGAAACGCGTGTTGAATCCAAGTGTGTCGTTAAACCAGCGCGAAGACCGTCTTCATGAGATAATGGGTCAGGCACTTTTAGAGTTGTGTGGTTCCAAAGACAGTAGTACCGATATTGCTCAGATGCTCCTGGACTACGGCGCTGACGTAAACTGCGTGAAACCAGTAGATCAAGGCGGGCGTTCCGTTTTGCATATGGCCGCCGCAAGGGGTGAAAAAGCGATAATGAATATGATTTTGAAAAACAAATCAATCAATCTTGATGCAAGGGATGCAAGGGGGCACACTGCGTTGCATTTAGCAACTCGTCTTCGCAAGATTGACGCCGCCCGGCTTCTGTTGCAACATGGCGCAGACGTAACTTTGAAAACTCCGGAGGGTGAGAGCGCAGAAGACCTCGCAAATGACTCGAGTAACAAACAATGGTTTTCTCTTTCATTTTCCAAGGTTACGATGAAGCAAGTTTTCCAAGACCCCAAGACGCGTTTTTTGAATTCTTCGTTCCTTGCTCTGCGACACTACAAGGCAGACAGGTTGGATCTTGCATTTGATCAGTACACATCGGCTGTGGAGTTTCTGGAAAAGAACCCTTTGATAACTGATAGCATTAATGCCTCGCGTGTCTACTACAATCGGGGCAAGATTGCCCTAAAGCTCGGCGAGGTGTTCGTAGCGTTGCAAAGCAGTGACAACGCCTTAGCGTTGCAAGACTCATACGCTTCCGCTTTGGAGCTTCGCGCTGAGTGTAACCTGTTGTTGTTCGATTTTGAGCGCGCTGCGAATGATTACAAGTTGCTGCAAGATATTAGCAAAAGTGATAGTAGGTCTTGCTACATGAATATGGTAGAAGCCCGAAGATTTCGCGACGCATCTCATCATAGCGTTCTTCGAGTCAAACACGGTGCAAGTAGTGCGGTAGTGAAACGCGCATTCAAGGTTGAAAGCATGCGTTGGCATCCGGATAAGCACAACATGAGTAAGGATGACGCGTATCGTGCGGGACTTCATTTTAGACGCGTAAATGAAGCGCGCGAGAGGTTGCTTGAAAGTCGGGCTTACAGCTATTCTGATTCTGAGGACGAAACGGACCCTGGTCCATTTCCTTGGTCGAAGGAACCAGAACCATTTCTGCACAAAAAGCATTCGTATATTGAGCAGCAGAAACAGCGAGAGGCGCAAGCGGCGGAAGAAAAGCGTTTGCAAGAGGAGGAAATCACTCGGAAGGAAGCTTTAGCGGCGAAGGTGAAGCAAGAGCAAGAGATGGAGCAGGAGGAGGAGGAAGAGAAAACTGGTGCCGGCGCCACAGAAAACGGAGGCACCGCCGAGGGTGAGGATGCAAAAGAGCGGGAGCACCAGTCCGACTTGCCGGAAACGGTTTCTCCTGCGCCTGCAGACGACAGCGATGTAGAAGATGAAGATAGCCTTGGCGATTTGGGCGATGAAGATTGGAAAACCGTGGACGGCAAAATGAGGGATTTGCTCAGCGATTTAAGCAAGCGATACGATATAAAGCTCGACAACTTGGATGAAAGTAGTGATCAAGACGATGATAGAGAATCGCATAGCGTCGACGATTCGGAAAGTGACAATTCGGACAGTGAAGACTACTCCGAGAGTGACGAAGAGTTTCGTGACCAAGTCCTCGAAGCATTATATAGCGTAGCCCGTTCGAAGAAAGAGGCACAAGGCAGCCCTATCTCACCAGATCTAACGTATGCTGACATAAAGCGGCAATTGCACGAGATAGAAAAGCAATCTAGTTTATATTCCTCGCTGTATTCCGCCAACGAGGCAGAAATGGAGTCAGATGCTTACACCAGTTCGTTACGCGACGTGATGTTGGAGGAGTCAGAAACAGAACGGGTCGAAGACTCGGAAGATGGGCGATTAGGAACAGAACAAGAAGCCGACGGCTCCGAAAACGAGGCAAGCAGCGATACAAGGACGGAGCATGACGATCTCAGGTCGAGCAAGGAGAGTGTTGAGGGCGGCGATTGCGAGCCCAAGTTCAGGGCCAACGTGCCCCCGGCTGACCAAACCAAGAAATCGCCTAGGGGAGGGAGGAGACAAAAGAACCGCCGGCGAAGAGGCAAGAATCGTTGATCGCCTGTCGGATGATTTGTATGTTGAACAAAATCACTTTAAATTAAAATTCAGTTTTTTTCTTGATCAGTGGTGACTTTAAAAGTTCCCATGATTAATTTTTCAATTTTTGTAGGCGCTTTGCCACGTCGTCTGGAGAGGCGTACTTGTGCGGGTTAAAGCTGGGAAACAGAGCGAAGAATTTGACGAGGCCCTCCCGCTGTTCGTAGGTAAGGGCGTCCACGTTGGTGCCTCTGTCTGACACCTCCCAGTATTCTTGAGAGCCGAGCATTTTGAAGTCTACCCATATGGCTTTCAAGGTGCTTTCTTCCATGTCCTTGATCAGGATCCAGATGCGCATTGCGTCTGAGCTGTTGTTCTCGATAACTGAGACGTTGTCTTCAAACTCGGAGATGAAAATTGCCGCCAGTTTGATCAGAGCACGGAGAATTCCTCTAGGAATGTAATTGACCAGCCCTTGTGCGGTATCGTTATCCGGCATCGGCAGGCTTTGAATGAACGAGCCCAGGGTTTCGAGCAAGAAATCCTTGGTGTCCTGCTGGCCCAGGTGGCGCGCAAAGGCCGCGAGCGTGCACAAATCATGAACGATGACTTCACTGGTTCCTGTGAGACCTTTCATGTAAGAAAGCAGTGCATAGTGCTGCATATATGTCGCGCAATCTGCGACAATGTCTGAATACTGGCGATCAAACGAGGCGTCTTGTTGTACCTCGGGACTTCGACGAAGGTTCATAATGTATTCTAGCAAGAATCTGTACTGAAGCATGATCGTGTCGGAAGCCCTAAAGTTTCGCTGCGTGATTGCCTGCTGCAAGATTGTGTTGATGAATTTGATCACAAGGTTTGCACCTGCCAGGTCTCTGCATTGTATGTTAACTTGCCCAATGTGGCGAAACCCTCTCGAAATGCGAAGGACGGCGTCGTTGAAGTCCCCTAGGGCAACGTTGTACATTTTGAGCATATGGCGGAGAGCCTTCCATAGAATCCATGTTTGGTTCACTTCAAGGTCGGTGATGACGGCGTCAGACAAGGATACGAACTCTGGGTCTTGGGTCACAACCTGGGTCAAGGCGACTGCGGGCAGATTCTTACTCGTTTTGCCGCGAACAAACGACACTGCAAACGCGCTGAGAAGGTCCACACCGTTGAACGCATTATGCTTATCTTTCAGCCTGAGAGCGCTTAGCGAGTAATCTGCAATCTGATCCAACGCTCCTAAAATTTGCTGGTGCTGGGACTCGACGGATTCTCGTGTTTCTGGGTTGGAGGGATGCAACACCTTCCTGGAGGCTTCGTTTTCCTGTGCCTTGTTCTTCTTCTCGCGCATGGCGTCTTCTGAAGAGAGCTCTTGCTCGAGCACGCAGAAGCCTGCCTGATTGTAAGTCCGGAGCGCAAATTTGACTCCATCTGTGCCAATCTCCTTGAAGATTTGTGCGGCATCAAGAAACTGAAGCAAATAAGCAGTGTAGGGTAGAAGCAGCAAGAAGGAAATGATGAAGACGATGATGGACAATGCAAACCCTGCTTGTCCCACGTACGCGTCGCAGGCGAGCGTTGCTTGCCATTGCACGTAAAAGCCACCGCTGAAAAACGAGATGAGGCTGATCACGATGTGCGGGTTTCGAAGAAACAAAACTGCTACGCGAGGCGTGTAGCGCGTCGACACGATTTGCAGCACGATAGTGGATACGGTCACGACGCAACCCAGAAATGTCATGAGAATCACAGCCATGAATGCTAGCATATCGGCCTTGTACACGTTGAGTTCAGCGTTCTCGCCGTCGGTTTTGTCTACGAACCCATCAAACACGTTGCTGAGGCGCGTGAAGTTTTCCACCGTGCGAGCAGATGCAACCAGAATATCGAGGCCGACCAAAAGGAAGACTCCGACGAAAAGCAAGATCGGGACGACGTGTGAGTACCTCTGCCACACTGAAGAGTAGTTCTTGGGAGTTTTGCGTCCGTCGTCTTTTGACTTGACTACACTCGACTCTACTAGATTTGCTTCTTCGTTAGTGCCCTCGTCTTCCTCTTTGAGCTTTTCCATGGACCGCTGCAGCGTGTAAATGGCGGATTTGGTCACGACGCTAGACTTCCTGCGAAACCACATTCCGGTCGAAAGACGTCTCCTGAAAGTTTTTTCGCTGGCGTCCTGGCTTAGTGCTGATTTCTGCAGCATGGACTCAATGGCGTGAGCACTACCCTTCCGGGATGTGCGAAGGTTGTGTGCTCTGGAGACATTACCGATGGACGTTTCCTGTGCATGCGTTGGGATAGGGATCAAGGAGAGGGACCCGGTTTCCCCTCGAGCCAAGCGCTTGATCGGGCTGTCGGCGGACTGTCCTTCTCGTTTCGACACGGCGTCAGCCCGGCTGAAAATGCTCGGGGCAAGGTTCGCCGAAAGGCTCAAAACGCGTTCTTTGCTCACGAGCACACTGTCGACCCGCCTCTGCTGTTCGTTTTTCTCGGCGAGAAACTTGCTCTTTGCATCGCGGATCCGTTTCAGCTTGCGCTTCATGATACCTGCTCCGCGAGTGATGGCCGACAAAGACTGTGGGTCGAAACCAGGAAGATTAAGTTCGTTCTCGGCCATCGCAGTCGTGGTTGCATTGTTAGCTTGAGCGGCAGCATCGAATTTGTTAATCTCCTCGGGTTGCTTTCGCACGTCAAACGCGGTGTTCGAAAAGGCTGATTGGGACCCAGTATGGGGGATATGCTTGATCATGAGAGGAGCCGCGCGTGCGCGTGCATGGGGTTGTTGGCCCTTCGCGTCCGTGCCGCCGCCGCCGTCTCTAGCGGTTCTAGACCCGACAGCGTTGTCGACGAAAGGTTGATCTTGAACCCAAAGAAAGAATTCAGCAAGATGCTTTCGGCGAGAGTCGGGAAGGTAGTCAAAGTTGGCACCGCGATCGTTGATCTCCCAAAAGTCGCGCTCCACGACGGACTCAAGCTTGTTTCGAATACGAAGGAGTGCTGGATAGTTGTACACACCGCGAAACTTCAAAGCTATCGCGTACGCGCGGACTTTCTCGTCATGCTCCATGAAGAGTGTTGCAACAGTGGAGCACGCCCGACCAATCGAGTCGACGTTGGCGGCAAATTCTTTGCACATGGCGTTTTTGAAGCACTCAGGGTCTTCCGAGACGTCCTTATAGCGCGCGGCAGGTAGGTGGAGAAAGTCAAACATGGACAAGAGTTCGCGAAGGATACGGTCGCTCGTGAAGTTATTGTCAAAGCTCAGCAGAAACGCGGTTTGGCACATGCTAGCTATGTCGAACGCAATGGTTTCAACGACAAAGGCCAGGCTAGGGCCCATCGATGAGGCCACGCTGGCGTAGTAGCGCATATGCTTTGCCACCTGCACAGCCAGAGATGCCAGCCCAGAGCCCTTATTCTGTGAAACGATAAGGAGCTCTGCAAATTGGCGATACTGGTGAAGGGTGTTGTATGCAGAGCGAATATTGCGTTTGTTGAGACAGTTCCGCACGTAAGTGTTGAATATATCCACAATCAGCGCAAGAACGATTGCGTCCCGATGCTCGATGGCCCTTTGACCGATTTTTACGGTCTCGATAGCCACAAGTAGACAGCCATCTTCCATATGATCCATCGACTCTGCAAAAAGCTGAACAAACTGGCGAAGCACCATGGCCTCGACCCAACTGCGTTTCTCTTTCATCTCCATTATATGTTTTTGCTCAAGCGGAGAAAAGTCCTGTGACGTTCGAATGCACCTCGTCGTTGCGTCAAACCACTGCTCTGGCAGTATGCCTTTTACCTGCATATACGAGTCTACAAATGTGCACAGGACGCGGACTACGTTGGTAAAGTTGTGCTTGTCCTTGTCCATAATCGAGGCCCCTGCAAACCCTGTAAGTTGCTGAATAACTCGAGATACATACTGCTGCTGTTGCGTCACCACTTTCTTGCTGGGCTGTGCCGTTAGGGTGAGCTCCACTGCCTCGATGGAGACGCAGAGCTTGACGAGCATTCGACCGACAACTTTATGCGGGTCCAGGAACTCAAATAGTGTAGCAAAGTACGGAAAGAGCAATAAGATCTCGACAAAAACAGTAATCATGCTCAACATTGTCAGGACTTGGCGCGGAGATTGGCTTATCGAGAGACTCACAAAGTGAGCAACTTGGACAAAAACGCACGTGGTCGTGTAAAACATGAGCATGGCGTACACCTGCGTGTCACCGAAATACTGCTCCGCGATAACCCCTAATAAATGCCGAGAATTGATTTGCAGCATAATCAGCGTGGGGGTGAGAACGAGGCAGTACACGACAATGGATGACTTTGCTAGAGTCTTCAGCGCACGATTTGTATCTTCCTCGAGATGTTGCGTAAAGAGCAAAATGTCCCCCCAGCCCGGCCAAGTTTCCGACACAAACATGTCGATGGCCATCGAACACAAGACAGCAGCGGTGGATATCGCGACAATCACTGTCACGGGGATCCAGGAGATTGCGAGCATCCTATTTCGCAGGCGTAGAGTGCGAGGACGAATTCGCTTTTTCTCTCGCGGGACTTTGACATTAATTCCATCTGCGACCATGGAATGCATCGAAATTTGCTCCTTTGAGTTCTTTTCTTCATCCGCGTCGACCCCTTTGCTCCCGGTGGGGCTTTTTGGCGCCACATTTGAGCTTGGCTTCCTACCCCAAAACCTGCTCCAGGAGGACACCCGGGTATATTCGCTCAAATCAGCTCCACTAGGGATTGAGGTTATCGTGTTTTTGCGTTTCATGTTCTGCAGGGCATTGACACCGTCCCTTGCCGCTCTGTCAAGAACTCGACGAGCACGCAGCGCAATCACTCTGGAGAAATTCGACAGCGCCGAGTCAATATCGAAAGTCTTGGCGACCAACACAGAATTTTGCTTCTGGATTGTTGGACTGTTACTCGGAAGCTCTTGAAAGTCGAGCTTCGTGGACCGCGCACGCTCACTAGAACGCTTGCACGCCTGGCCAACCTCTGGTGGCAAGAACTGCGCAACCAATTTATCGATGATACTACGCTGGTCGGCCGACACGTGATCAATGTTGTACATGCGCTCGTTTATCTCCCAGAAGGAGGCATTGCTGTCCGTACCCATGAGGTCAACGTAGGCGCGAACAAGGATGTCCATGTCGGGCTCAGTTGCGATGTCGTCCATCAGCCGCTTGGCTTCAGGTTCCTTTCTCTGAATGAAATAGTCCGCCGCAAGCTTGAACTGCGCACGACGAACACCAGTACGCCCATTTGAGTCGTTTCGGTCGTACGACTTTAAGAAGATGTTCAGAAGACGATCATGGACGCGCGAATTGCGTTTTGACGCAACTGAACACAACCACCCGATATCATGGGCAATCAGTTCTTGCATAAATGGCACCCTCAAGTTCATTGCAACTTTAGAGTAGTGTTGCAAGTACCACGCCACGTCAACGGCGTACACCTCTGTTTCCGTGGAACTCATCATGTTTGTGGTCGAGTTCTCGCACGTTAACCGGTTGTTGATGATGTTTTCCGCAAGCTTGCGGTACTGGTAGGTGATTCCAAAAGCAAGGCGGATCTGATACCTATCAAGCGCGCTCTTGAGAAACGTGTTAAGGCACCTCAAGCAAAGGTCAAGAACGGCCACGTCGGCCTGGCGAAGCGCTGATTCAGCCAATCGTCTCGTTGAAATCACCACTTGGTAACAAACGTCGTTCAACTTGAATATCGACTCCCGGTACAAAAACAAGTACTGCCGCAGTACCTTCCACTCTACCCATGTCCGATCTTGCTTCATCATGTCCTTGAAACTTCCTGGAAGTCGCGCAAAATCGGGAGATAGCGCTATCGAGGGCGTGGACAGGAAAAGGCTGAAGAATTCGGGCGGCAGCTGGTTTTTCACACCTAGATAGCACCTTCCAATAGAGTACAATGCAGAAACGCACTTGAGGGAGTTGTTTTTGTCCTTTGCACGTATCGTGGACGATGCAAAATCCGTGATCCTTTGCATTGAATTGAGAATTAGTGCCATTTGAGTCTGTAGCCCTGCCACTTTATGCTTCTCCCTTTCCGACATACCGCGTAAGATACTGAGATCATTGAGGACAATTTGCGTCAAGAGCTTGCCCTCGTCCAGAAAAACAAACAAGTACGAGAAATAAGGGTACAAGGTAAGCACGGAGAGTGCACCGAGCCCTAGTGAGCAGGCAGCTAATACGATTCGCGAGAAGTCATCTTCGCGTGTCGCAAGGGTGCACCATAGCGCCAAGACTGCCGCAAGCAAGTTAATTGTCCATGTGAATCGCACGAAAGCGCTTTGTTGGTAGAGGTGCCAGATGTGGCGGACCATTCTCGCAGCAGATTTTTGGAGCGCAATCAAGGAGCACATAACCACAACCGAAAAGGCACGAAGGGAAATCTCCATAGGCAGAGACGGATCCTTGAAGTCTGCGGCCAGCCGATCGATGAGCCCAGCGTACTCATCAATGCTTCCTGCGATGTAGAACACGGCAACGAAGACGCCAACGGTCAGTGCCAGCCCCGTAGCCACCGGAACAGAGACACGGTACACGAGGCTTGCGACGGTAATACGACCCCCCTCGCGGCGCTCGTACATGCCCTCGATGAAGTCTTCCAGATCCGTGTCGGATATTTCAGACGGTAAAATGCTCGAACTTCTGCGACCGAGTCGCGCGCGTGACGTACGCCGTGCTGCCGCCACAAGGGCGCCGGCAGAGGACAACCTTTCAGATGAAATGGTGGATACTTTCGTCGTCAATCGATCTTGCCGCAAAAAATGCGTGTCTCGAATGTTTCGCGGGTTCAGCGTCGCATCGGTGTTGCAATAAGCGAGCGAGGCGCTCACCGCTTCGGTTGCGTACTCGGTAATGCCTTTAGACTTGGCCTCCGGGAGAGACTCCAGAAGCTCGAAAAATTTAGGGAGGGCCTGTTTTTCTTCGGGATCCAAGAAGTCAAAGGGGATGCCTTCCTCCGATGCTTCCCAGAATTCGGACCTGTTGGTGGATAGAATCTCGTCAACAATTACCGCAAGGTATTCTTTCGACTCCTCAAGCATGTCTTTGGCAATCATTTGTGCAAAGTTCTTTTGATGGCTACGCATATACAGTATGGCCAATTTAATCTGGGCGCGACGAACCCCTACCAAGGGAGCAGTATAGCCTTCGGTTACATCATCCAAGGTTAAAAGGAGCCGCAGCAATTCGAGGTGAAGCTTGGCTTCACCTTGGCGGTGCGCCAGGGAGGTGAGGTCGCTCAAAGAGATTGCGACGTGCTCGGCGAAAACTCCAAGATCTTTCTCGAGGGCGACTTGAGCGTAATATTTTAGGAACCATGCGTCCTCTGAGATTATGCTCAACCAATCAGTAGTGGTTGCGTGGCGTCCACCTCTCATTGTATGTAGCCCTTGATTTTGCTTGATGTGCTCAATCATGAAGGTGAATAACTCTTCATACTGAGAACGGATGAACTTGATGACCTGCAAGTTGCGAGCGTTTATCCCGCGGCGAAGAAAGGTGTTGAGAAACTTGATCGCGACTTGGTACGCTTCGTAGTCATTTGCAGTAAACATGCCCTCCGCGGCTGCACGAACAGTCTGCGCAACGAACTGGCACTCTTCGGTGCGCTCGTACTTGAGACATTCCTCGAATATAATTAAGAACTGCGACAAGAGCTTAAACTCGAACCAAATTCCAGATTCAGAGATTTCAGCGATGCGGTCGGAAGGGAAATTGATGAAATCACTTGTGCGGCGCAACCTACCACGCACGAGGAACCATGCGTCTGGAAGACGGGGCTTGATCCTCGAATAACTCCGAATTAGCCAACGCAACGTGGAGACCGCTGCAAGGAGATTTGTCTCGTCGGACTGCTGCACGCAAGCAAACGCAAAATCGCATATGCGTTTAAGCTGCTCGTGTGCCTCGTGCTGATGAGTCACGATTTGGTCAAGGGTTTCGTTGTGCTTTCGAATCTTCTCCAGCTCTGCCTTCGAGGCGGACGCGCCATCCCCCGGCGTCATGAAGCCTTCTTCGATGTTGTCCTTTCCAAATCCCTTCGTCCTATCGGGTTTACTGCTCGAGTGCTTGCCCATCGACCTGTATTCAGAAGCACTTTTGTCCATCTTGGCCGCACTAGCGCATTCCATTGCCATGAAAGAATTCCGGCGAGTCGCATTGTGAGGGGCTGAGCGGGTTAAACTCCCGCCAAGTTTGGCGACCTCGATCACGTGGTCAAATGACAACTTCCTTACCTGGTTGAGAACGCAATCAGGGCGGAAAATGTCGAATAACCGCGCAAAATAGACCACGAGAAGGACCAAATCCATGGTAATGAGCGTTGTCGAAACGATCAGAGAATATCGAGGGACCAGGCTATCTGATATCCACATTTGCGTCACAGTTCCAAGCATACACGTCACGATGATTATGCAAAGGATCGAATATAGCACAGGGTCTCGCAAAAACGACAGCATGTCGGGGTGAAACTTGTAGCGCGCGGCCACTGTTTGCAAAATAATCATAGAAGTCACGCAAAGCACGACATATATCAATATCCCTGCAACGTCCAACGTTGCAGATACATTTTCGGCGGTTCTCCGCTCCATTGAATTAAATGTGCCGCTAATATCGGCGGATCGCGTGTCCAATATGAGAGCGGCAACCACAGACAATGCGCCAATTATGGTGAGCTTTAGGGCGAGCAACTTGAGTGGGTGTTTGCGCTGCAACCGTGCAGACAGACTTTCGTGCTGCGTAAGGAGGACAGTCGTTTTGTCATTCAACTCTTTGCTATCCAGCATAGAAATACTATCATCCGACTGCAGCGACTGGCTTTTCCTCTGGAAAGCTTCGATTGACTGAAGCAGTGCATTCGAGGGTTTCGCCACGATTTTATCATCCGAATGCTCAAGGGCCTCCTGCACGTTGAGACCCATGCCCTCTTTAATCTCTTCCAGCGAAAACTTGGTAAACCAACCGAAAAACGTGTCCAGTGTCGCTTTGTGCGCCGGACTCAAATAATCTAAATTTTGCGTCCGAAACGCTATCTCCCAAAACATTTCTGTATCCATGTTCATTAATTCGCGGTACACGTGTTTGATTCGGAAAATTGGTTCGTCATCCATGTCGATTTGGATCTCCTTGGCCAGGTCGACCTCGCCGTGAACGAGATACACCGAAGCCAACTTGACTTGTGCGCGGCGGATCCCCCGGTACGCTTGAACTTGGCTCGTGCCTCGCTGGGTATCGTCCAATGAGAGAAACACCCCTAGCAACTCTTCATGACGGGAGCAATGCGTTTGGTAGGCTTGGGCGCACAGTGTAGCAATATCGTGAGCAAGCATTTCCGAAACAGGTACCAGGTTCAGCGTCGAACTGATCACCAAGTAGTAGCGCATGTGTAGCACAATACTCATCAAACTGGAATCGCACATGTCAACTTTTCGCTGAGCTTCCTCTCTCAAGCGCGCGCGCTCCTCGGCACTCACGGGTCTCTGCTTGACGCTTCTTGTGTTTAACCTGGCTTTTGTCAGACCCTTGATTAATGGAGTCTTCTTTGGGCTCGGGACAGCGCTCAATTGCACTCCCGTGCCCTCTCCGTCGCTAGGCTTATGCAAGGCGAACTGGGTTGTGTCAAGAGCCGCTGCCTTATCCTTTGACTTGCGCCGCGAAGGCGAAGACCAGGACACAATACTGCTTCGAATTTCCTTCGGCTTCGGCTTCATATGCTGGTAGTACGGATCCGAACTTTCAAGTTTTTCCAACTCGCCCTTGTACACCGAGCCTAGGCGCATAAATTCTTTCGCAAGCTCGCAGTACTCATTCAGCACCCCGCTAAGAATTCGTATATCCTTCGTGTTAATAAGATATCGAATATACGTATTCATGAACTTGATGCAGATGCCCATCGTCGCGCTATCGCCACATCCAACAGCCAACTCGCCCATCTTACGCGTGTAGAATGCAGCCAATCCACACAAATGTGGGGAGTTTTGAGAGCTCGCTGTCTCAAAGAGGAGTTGGTACGCTCGAAATATTTTCCACTCGGCCCATGTACGCTCACGTATCATGTCGTCTAGCGCATGCGTGGACAACGACGAGAAGTCCGGGCGACTTCGCACCGCCGTGGAAAGCTCGAACCATTCTTCAACGAGCTCGTTTTTCTCCTTGGCCGCTACATACGAACACGCAATAGTGTACAATGAAAGCATTGCATTGTTCGCATTCTCTTTATCTTTTTGTTTTAGCGTTGATAGACCAATGTCCCCAAGAAGCTCAATAACCCCGATCCATTCGGTCTGGTATTGAGTAATCAACCATCTTTGGTTCGGGGCCACCATAGGGGCTATTTCATGAATGACCCGGAACGACTTGGTACTGTTCTGCACCGAAGCAGCTGTCTCTACACTATCTTCATCCTCTGGAGCGACCCGCCTCATGGATCTTCGCAGGCTTCGCCGCTGCTCCGCACGCACCGCCTCCAATGCGGCATCTTTAGTTTCGATCGCAATCTTTCGCAAACTTTCAATCTGCTCGAGACCGTCGCTTGTGACTTGGCGCATCAACGCTTCGGGGGTCAAAAAATTCACCAAAAAATGGAAATAGGGAAACGTGATGGAAAGGGACAAGAATCGGACCACGTAGGACACTCCTGCCGGAATACGCACCACAAATGTCGGGCTTACAAACGCATTCACAACGCCTGAAAACATTGCCGTCAAAGTCATAAACGATAAAATGAAAAACACGCCCTTGTTCCGAAAGAAGAGCGAAATTGTATGAGGCAAAAAGTTGGCGGCAAACATTTGCAGCACAACAAACGAGGACGTTACTAAAAGTCCCAGTATTATCACAATGTCTCGTGTGATAAGATCTAATGTCGAGCGGACCATCCGCACATCAGTTAGATTGGCCCCGGATGTTAACCAAGCATCCGGGTCATCAAACTCACTAGAGTTTAACTTTAATATTACGAAATGAATCATCAACGTTGCCAGCGGCAAAACAAAAAACGGCGTTACGTAAAACGTGAAAATGTCATGACTTAGGAAAAACCTGATTTGAGCAAGTTTTTCCACAAAGTACGTCTTGAAGATCAAATCCGCTTTTGGTTTATTTTGAGTCAGCGTCTCGATTGACTTTGCACTCATGGTGGCATATTTCATGCCATTCCCGATTGACGACCGGGCTTTCTTGGGTCGGCCCATTATTCAAACTTCTTTTTCTCTCACCGAGAATTCCTAGTTTCTTTTTAAAATCAGCTACTCACTCCGTCTCTCCAATATACACAAGTATTATCAGAGAGACGGAAATCTCGTGTTTCGCTTTCGGAGGCCTTCACTTACGATTCAAATCATCAAAGCCTATCTTTTTCTCAGTATCTACGTGGCACTGTCCAAACCAACAATGCCAGCCAACAACCTTCGCCTTGAAACCTCTTTTCACCTCGCATCCACGACCTGTGATCCCTCCGGACTCTTTCCTCCGTCTTACTTCTGTGTAAAAACCTAAAAAAAAGTAAAAAGTGATGGATGATGCTTTCGTTCGTCCCTTTTCACCTTGTTTAATTCGTTCCTTCCGTTCCTTCGTATTCGGAATTAATAAGTTATAAAATTAGTCTCTCTCTCTCCCTCTCTCTTTCTTTCTTTCTCGCTCTATATTTTAAACACAAAACAATGATGATGTTTGTTCATTTCAAATAAGGCCGTTGAACCAATTCTTCGTTTTGATCAAAATATGCCTCTCCCACTAAGACTGCGCTAAACACTCTTACGCCGCCTTCCTTTAATTTGTTCGTTGGGAAAAATCTCAGCCTGAGCCTGGCTGAGGCGGCGGCCGCACGAGTTTGGATGATGATCAATCGGACCTGTGATTTTTACCACCCGCGGGTTGATTGTTTCCCATGTATGCATGTGTGCGTGTATGTGACACATGTATGCCTTTGACAGCTGGCGCTCGTGTTTTTTTACAAATGCAGGCCTTTGGGGTTATGAATGCAAGCTTGCTTGGGTGAGAGAGGGCGCCTTCAGGAATATGGCGCTTGAAAGTGCTCAAGCATCCGTCCTCGAATGGAATGCATGTTACCGCGAGAGCTGTACATACCGCGATTGCTTGATGGCGAAAGGTTGAACATCGCAAGTTCTCGCATGTATTCTCCCTCCTTCCCCCCTTCAATCCAAATCATCTGTCCATCTGGATACATGTCAGGACACAATGTCGTATACATCTTGATAACTTGTACCAAAATGTCTGTCCTCAGCCTGGAGGTCTTGCACGGCCACCAAGGTGGGGCCCTGTCCATCTACAACACACGTGCACGCGTACACACGTGTGAGTTCACTCATTTTCCCAAACTTCTGAGAACTACATGCATACATGATCGATTCTTATCGTAACGTACTGTGTACACATATACAAAGGAAGACAAGAACAAACGTTTCTTGATTTCAAGTGCTTTCAAGAGATCATCCGATGCCACTACCTGGTTGGTTAACGCTTAGGTTAGTCCGTTGGTATACCAAACCTAACCTAAACTCTGTCCGACCTAAATTACAGTTAAAAAAGAAAAAAGCCCCCCAAGAAGATCTTCAAATTGAAAAGTTAAAAAGTATCTTGGGTCTCTGAATAATTTGAAACTGCACGGTAGGTTGTTAGGTAGGAAGAGAAGTCTACAGAAAGGAGGGTATTAGGTAGATAGGTAAGGAAGTAGGGAGGTACGAAAGAAAGAAAGAAGGAAGGAAGGAAGGAAGGAAGGAAGAAAGGAATCAAGGACCATGGGGGATCAATCCAACGATGTTTTAAGCGACCTTCGTCGGTTGAATTTGCTTGATGCTGCATCGCAATCATATCAGCAATCTTCAGTTGGGCGTGGAGGTGGACAACAACAACAGCAACAGCAAAAGTATCAGCAAAATACGAATTATGAATGGAATAGAGTCGGGAAGCAAAATGATTCAGCTGTGGATGTTGAAGCAGAAGAACTCGCAGCTGCGCTAGAGTCTGCTCTCGACGATGGCGGACAACAGCAGCCCATAATGTACCCACCACCAGGGCAGGGCTATTATCCACAACCCGGTGTACCTCCACCAGTACCGATGGGGTACAACCCAAACATGGGTGGTGGCGGTTTGATTCCAAGAGGCTTCATTTATACCGAAGGTATGCGTTTACCGAATTCGCTTCGTATGAAAGGTTGGGAGCTTGCCATGCTCATCAAGACGCATCAAGCCTCTGTAAGAAGCGGGGCCGACTTTGATGACGATTTCTACAACCTGAAACTTCGGGAGAAACATGCCAAAGCTGGGTATGGTCACCAGCAGCAGAGCCAGCACACCCGGCCAACGGATTTGCTGGCAGAAATGCAGGCACTTTTACAGTCTGACGGGAGCGTGCGTCAAATAAACGCAAACACTCACGGACCTCTTCCAGTCCAAGAGCTACCTGGTTTTCAGTCCAACTTGAGCAACGCGATTCTCGAATCGAAAGAGAAGCACCGCGGTGAGTGGCACTCGAGTAATCAGGTCTTGGGGAAGTCTGTAAAGTCCAACCTGAAACGTCCCCGTGAGTTGATTGCATCACAAAAAAGCATCGGAGGCTCTGGCTTCAAGACTCCCCAGTGGATGCTTCGCGGCATTCTAGGCAAGATTGCAGACAAGTTGTTAGAGATAGAAGACGTTCACATGTTGTTAGAGGCAAAACTAGGCTCAATAAGATACGCAGGAGCCCAAACCAACAGTATTGGATACACTGCAGGAGAAGAGATTGTACGTGATCTGCAGCAAAAGCAAATCACGTTGTGTAATCGCCTTGGGGAACTCTTGGGCTTTCCTACGGTGATTGATTCTCAAACTGGCGCTCTTCAAGAAGATGCGCAAGTGGAGCTTGTGGGTGGATGGGATGCGTTGTTCTTTTTAATATGGTCCCCGAAAGGCCGCCGTCTTGTGTTGCGCGCGCTTCCTTGCCTTTTGCGTCCTCATCTCCGCTCATTTCTCAAAATCTTCTGCCAATATTGCGCCTATTTCGTGTGCCGCAATCCCGACGGCCAAGACGAAGAACCAGTCACCGACGAGGAAGCCAAGCTCGACCTTGAGGCATCGCGCGTATTCTCGGAAGAAATTTCGCAGATCAAGGACATGGAGTTTGTCACGACTTGTCTATCTTTGACGCACGATGTTTTTGTGCAAAGCCCTGCGGTGTTGCGTGTATTTGTGCACATTCCTGCAGGCCAAGATGTGATTCGTGCTCTTCTTCAGCGCGGCAAGACCGTTTCTTACGACGCGTCCACCTCTACCGAGGCGGCGGGCAAATGGAATGAACAATCGGGCAAGTTTTATTCCATCATGCAGGCTGCTGTTGCCAATTTGGAAAAGGAAAAACATTAAATTTCAAAATTACTACGAGCTAGCTTGCTCTTTTCTACTCCTGCTCTACTCTCTCTAGAACCGATTTTCTTGGCGCGCGTTTCTGAGCTCGGGCAGTGCTAAAAACTAGAGCTACTCAAGTTACCCCCCAAGCGTAACTCTGCTTCTCTGGCTCTGCTTCCCCAGCCGGCAAATTGGAGCGACTTTTTCGATCGTTCTTGTTGCTTCTTCAACTGTTGCTCCTCAATTTTCCTCCGCCCTTCGCGGTCAGTGTCACGATCAAACAATTTTTCTACAGCCCCTCGATCTAATTCGCGGGATTGCTCCGTCTTTGGAAGCACGGCGACAACATCGCCGTTACGAAACGGAGACTTCTTGTTGTTTTTTGCGGGCAAAATTTCCCAAACAAACTGGGCAGGAATGTGGCGAGCGATGAACACTTCCTCGAGGTCGGAGGTATGGCAAGCCGCCTGAGCAATTCTTCGCAAAGTCTCTACAGAGCACACGCTATCTGCCAAACATACAACCTCGTTGGCGACACCATCGGGCCCGAGAGCCCACAAGGTCAGCCTTTTGTTTTTCATTTTCATTTTCTTCCCCTTTTCTTTCGGAGGTCCCGGGTCAAACGTACTCGCATGAAGTATAACAGGAAGGGGGTAAACCGGCGATTGCCTACATCGCGTCGCAAGGCTTTTCGGGTTGATGATTTCCCCGGGAAGGTCAAAATTGCCAAACTCTCTCACATGAACTTGCTCGTAGGCTAATAATGCCATGCCCGCAGAAACCACCGGACCGTCACCTGTAGCTATAAGGGCACACCCCAGTTGAGTGGCCAAGTTCTCGCTCCCGCCACACATGTCTCGGCTCACCTGGACTCGGGCAAACGGCTGAGCTTTGCTATCAATCCACAAAAACACATGCACACCAAGTTCCCCTTCAACTGGGGCGTAGCCGTGTTCAATATGCACTAAATCAGTCAAGTCCTGATAGCAATCTTGGATTGTCAACTCGGTGATGTGATGAACAGGATGCTCTATTTGGCCGAAATCCGTTCGATGTGCCCACTCTTCCCGTAGTTTCAGCTCGTCGCGCCCTAACTTTCCACCTAGTCTAGCGTACGCCTCGAAAAAATCGGGCTCACCACCATCGGCATCAAGCAATAGGGCGTTGGAATTATTTGAGAGCGCCAATCTCCGTTCACTCAACAAGTCTTGGGGGTCTTCAGCCCAATTGGTAAGTCGCAAACGGTACTCGCTCGCCGGATGTTCCGTTTTGAGGCAGTCACAAATCCGTTGTTTGAGCTCCGCAATGGTGATGGTCATGTCCACCTCCCTTAAACAAGACTCGTCTCCTAACGACCCACCTAAGCTCGGCGCCAGAGATTCACTACGGTTGCCCTGGACCAATCGAAAACGGATATCGATGGTACGGTCTCTGGAAGCTTTGCTGTATCCAACCGCTTCATCTAGCACGGCCTTTTCAACAACGTCATCAAGGTTTTTGGAGGATTCGGTAATCACCATTAGCCCAGTACCCGACTCGAGAGACGATATGTCGCAAACACGGTCTCCGGAACTTTCGAACACAAGGACAGGTTTGCCTTGCTTGCACGAATCTGCAGTACCACACCCCAACGTCTTGAGGGAAATTTCAAGGAGATGCTCAACTGTTGAAACTTCCTCTGGGTCCACCAAAATGTTGTCGTAGCGCCCGTAAGTGTGGCAAGATTCCATATCACACCACACTTGCACTTGAACTCGCCGCGCTCGTTGCGAAATCAAATCTGACACGAACGAATCCCGCGTCCCGTCCTGTACCAGAAGCTGTGTCGTTGCACCAACAGGGAAATACTCCCGAAACTTGAGTTGACAAACTTCGTCGAGCTCGTCAACTACATTATTGTCGTCCAGAGTGCAGAATTTCACCGGCGGCAAGAGCTGATACTCACTCTTTACTCGTTGCAAAAAGTGAGAGATTGATTCATCGGATCCGCAACAAACCTCCTCTTTTCTGACCCCATTTGGCCCGTCACGCGATGTGCTAAGTACAGTTACAAAGAACGGCTCGTCGTCCCCACTTATCAGAATGGTGTCGCAAGCTTTTGGGATGGATTCCACTACCACGACAAATATCTTGCTCCAAGATCCGACGTGGTCTTTGAAGGGATTTTCCTCGGAAAGTTCCAGCCATTTGGAAGCAAAAAAGCCTCCTCTGCTCTCATGGTACTCCCGGACCAAAAGAAACCTTAGTTCATGCGGGTCACGGGGTGATGCTAGTTGATGCAGGCACTCTGATACCGCCAATCGCCCATCGATTGAAACACGTTTGTAGTCTTTGCAGCTATCGTCGTCTGATGCGGGCAAGTCGACAAAATACCCGTCAATAGAAACGTCTTTGAAGGGGATCGTATGCACGTCGTATGTATTCAATTGCTGCTCATAAACCGCCCAGGCCTCCCTGAGTTGGGAATTCGCCGCATTCACAATGCTCTGCCAATATTGAGGAATTGGCGTGGCAACTTCTTCTTCAGCCTTTGGAGGCACTCTTCTTCGGTAGCACAGCATATACGCACAGCTTCTTCCCGAGAATGTACTCATGATCTCATGCGTTTGGACGCGATAAACTTTGGAATCGTCAAATTTACACCACACACCCCATGAACGGGCCTTTTCACGAACATCCCGATCACGTTGTGCAAAGTCGCTATGCTTACCCTTCTTCGAGGTCACCACGGTCCAGCCATCTTGCTTATTGTCGGTTGCCTCGCTTGCGAGAGCTGAAGCATCGTACCCAAAGATATCGACTCGAGCATAACTAATATAATGCCCCGCATAGCCGGACCCAGAGTGTGCAATCACGCCCACGAGATCATACACTAAACCATCCTTCCTTGAGCCTGCCTTCATATATTTCGTCATGTCGAGCGTTTCGGGAAAAGTAAACTTGGAAGTCACTTTCTTTCGACGCAACGTAATCATGTCAAACGTAAAACGAGACAGATTTACAAACATGCAGCTCGAAGGAACCCGCAAAATTTCCTGAGACAAATGCTTGTTGGTTATCTTTTCACAACTGTCACATTTGTACGCATTCGAGCCACCAATCGTTTCAGGTTCGCCACAATACATGGCGTCCAGTGAGCTTTCGAGGGAGGCGTGGCCGGAAACCGGAACGAATAGAGTCATGAACGGAGTTTCCCGTCCAGAGCTAGCTTTGCACTCAGTACAAGTCACATTATTTTCGATTGCGCTGCCAATGAAAGTATCTTTCACTAAACTTTTCAACGGCGTGCCATCCAGTTCGGAATGCAGCCTCTCCAAAAGCTTTGTGACCAATTCATGGACGTCGTGCTGCATGACGCCTTCATTTGAACCCCAATCAAATGCTCTTTCAGTAAGTTCTTGAGTTGACACCGCTTCCTCAATCGACATTTCAAGCTTCGCAAAAAGACCTTGCAATTCCAACAGCGCAGTTCGCTCGCGGCTAGTTTTCGCCTCGAGATGTTTCTCAGGATCCAACTTGTACAGAGCATATCTAAATTCTGGTATCAAAAAAAGAACCTGGATCAGTGCATTCAAATAACAAGTCCCCCCTTGATTAAGGAGCCCAACCATGGCCTTTTCATTCTCTCTTATCTTTCCGACAGGTTTCTCCGGACCATTCTCATTATCCCAATCTTGTGATTCCGCAGCATCACCCTCAGCAACATCATCAAAAATACCACACAGCATAATCTAACGTTGTTCCTTCCTTTCTCTCTCCCCTAACTCTATTCTTCCTTTCAAATTTTTTTTTGTACTATCCAAATGGGCAACCGTTCTTCCTTCCCTCAAGGAACGTGCTCGTTGCGTTCCTTGATTGACATCTAACCTTGGAGATCGTGAACTCCTAAACCCACTTTGTTTACTTGTAAGTTTGACGTCCAGCGTCCAGCCCTTTCCTTTTCACGCGGCGCGGTTGTCCAGCGGGGCCAGCGGGGCCGGCAGAGTCTTGGAAAGAACTTGAAATCTCAGTTGCCTCACTCGTGAGTCCTGTGTAGCAACGGAGGCGAGGCAACACGGAGGCAACACGTGATCAATGAACAATAAGTAAGGAAGGAAGGAAGAAAGAAAGAAAGAAAGAAAAGAGAATATAATGACGCCGTTGGATACATGTAATCATAGTACCAGTAGTATGCTCGATGCAAAGGCTCTTGGGGGTTTATCAAAAGAGGATTTTGTGGAAAAACTTGGAGGAATCTATGAAAATTCGCCATGGGTAGCTGAAAAAACGTACCAAAGTGCGCCGTTTGAATCGCTTACACAACTGCATAATGTCATGAAATCGGTTGTAAAACGGGCTTCTGGTCAAGATAAAATGAATCTGTTGAATGCTCACCCTGATCTTGCTGGAAAAGCTGCTGTGGCAGGGGATATGACGGATGATTCGAAAGACGAACAGTCCAAAGCTGGGCTGACCCGACTTTCCCAAGAAGAGTTTGAATCCCTTCAGGATCTTAATAAAGAGTACCGTGATCGGTTTGGTTTTCCGTTTATTCTTGCTGTCCGAAATGCAACCAAAACGACAATCTTTAGTGCCATTAAAGCCCGAGTAAAAAACGAACAAACACAAGAAAGGAATGAGTGTCTAAAACAAGTTGATAAGATTGCGTGGATGCGACTTTGTAGCCAGTTTTCACCATCATTGACGGGTTTTCTCACATGCCATGTATTAGATACAGCCCAAGGGTGCCCGGCAGCAGGAATGCGGATAACACTGTCACATCTTGAAAGTAACGGTGTGAGGAAACTACTGGGTGATTTTGTTACCAACTCTGACGGCCGCCTCGATTCTCCTGCACTGAGTGGAAAAAGTTTCACCGTTGGAAAGTACGAGTTGGTTTTCCACATTGCAGACTACTTTATAGCTGCGTGCGTACCGACTGGAGGGCAGCCTTTTTTGGATGAGGTGCCTGTGCGGTTTGGAATAGACAACCCCGAAGATCACTATCACGTACCCCTTCTCTGTTCACCGTGGTCCTACTCGACATACAGGGGAAGCTAGACTAGCCAGCGAGTTTTGGCATAAAATCACCCTAGCCTACAGTTAATTTATTACTTTGTACATTAGGACGTGGAGGAATCCTCGGTTTCGGGGTTGGCGGACTTGTGGCCATCTTGTCTACTTTGATGCACCTTCGAGGTTGAACGGGTGGCGGGCAGCTTGAACTATTCAAGCCTTGGTCCAGCGATCTTGAGCGTCGTCTCACAAGAGGCGCGCGTTGTTGTTGGGTTGGTTGCACTTCTACAAGTGACTGCCGTCGTCTGGGTTTTACAGGGGGAGGGCACTGTTTCCCCTGAAAAGTTGTTGGAACTGGTTTCAGCCGACTTTTAGAGGCGCAAGAAGCATGAAGCATCGACGGTTGGGGGTTGTAAGAGTGCGGTTGGAAATGAGTAGGTTTTCTCGGTACCACTGGGGCTTCAAGAAGAGTTGATACGGTCGCTGCTGCTGTTTGACGAGGAGCAGGAGTTGGCGGTCCAGTTACTTGTTGTTGCACATTTTTTGAATTTTGATGCCTATTATAACCCAACGTGTATGCATCATATCTCGAAGGTTCCGAGTTTGAAGGTTTACTAGCGCCCATGCTACTATTCACGGTTGCAGAGATCGGACCCCGTGAAAGTAACGAGGGTGTCACATGACTCTCTATCCCGCTTTGTTCCTTCGATTCCTCAATAGAAGCTTTAGCCTGAATGCCTCGAATAATATCAACCCATTCATGTGCATCATGGGCTTTAAATTTCATTGTATTTTGGGCGTCTTTCTTTGAGCGTCCCACTTGCTGCGAAAAAAAATAAACGGAAATCTGCAACTGGAATTGATTCTTCGCAGGTCCATTCAAGACGGTGATTTGGTCCAACGGGACGACCTGAATGGGGGGTAAAACTGATCCGTAGCCATCAATTTTAGCGATAATAAGTCCGAATTGTTTTTCATCCGCCACTAATAGAGTCTTTCTCCATAATCCGAACCGACTTTTTTTCTTGACAATATCAAATTTAACTTGTACCTTTTCACCTCTGGAGTAATTGATCCGTTTCAGCCAGTCCTGCTGTTTGATACGAAACGACGCAGGTCGTGGCTTCGGTCCATAAAAAGATTCACGCGCAATAATTGGCATGATTCTCTTTCTCTCGCTAATTAATTGTTTGTTTGCTTGGGTTGTTCAATTTTTGCAGTTTTTGTTCGGACGTCCATCCCTCTATCTTATAGTTTCTACTATATATTCCTATCGACTTGAAAATGGATTTCAAATCTCGGCCGCGACATCAAGGTTGGACTTCGATCGCTACAAAGAGCTTCATGTCCAGATGGATCGAGAATGATTTCATCTATAGATCTACGTATGTATACACACGTGTTCGCTTATATTGTCTACCGGGAATGGAGGTCAGATATTTATGGGTTTTAAAAGCGAACTTTCTTGCAAGCCAGGTGCCAGATGTCAATTCTATCGACTTGAAATGGATGACAAATCTCGGCCGCGACATAAAGGTTGGACTTCGATCGCTACAAAGAGCTTCATGGATGGATCGAGAATGAGTTCATAGATCTACGTATACACACGTGTTCGTTTATCGTCTACCGGGAATGGAGGTCCGATATTTACGGATGGATTTTTAATTATTGAAAGGGGTACATAGATGTCAATCGAATCACAAGACGTGCAACCGTTGGCATGCACACCGGCTTTCTCACTTGTTACCAAGGACGTAAATAAAAGGAGAAGGTGAACCTATTATCACAAAAGGCTCCTTCTCTCCTATATAACCTCGGAAAAAGGCGGCGCCTGGCAAGGTTTCTTCCACTTTAACCTCACCTCACAACGGGCAGACCTGTTAGGCTAAAGTTCTATGGATCCCAAACACAAATAAAAAAGTGTTTCAAGCTTGATTTCGACATAAGGTTTGGTTCTTAATGTGGACTTACTTGTAAGTGTTCACCAGGGATGCATGCTTGCGAAATCCAGGGCTCACTTGATCGGCGCAACGCCATCTCTTGACTGAAATTTAAAGAACAAATGCTTGAATTCAGCAGAGAGAAAAGAAAGATCCAAGGTGGAGAACAAAAGAGGTTTTTGTTGTTGTTGTTGTTGAGGGAAGAAAAAAATCAAAAAAGGGAAAATAAGGAAGAGTGGAGAGAATGAGAATGAGGGGGTTCGTATTGGCGTTGATTGTATTGGAATTTTGCTTGTGTCGATATGATGCGGCAGTTTGCAATTTTCAACTCGGTGGGTTGGCGTATAATTTGTCTCCCGTGGTGTCTGAAGAAGCGACGCCGTTTGAAGCGTATGTTCCTGGAGTAGCTAGTGCATCGCGCCTATTCTATGCTAGTATCTGTACACCTATTGCGAACATTCAACTGGCAAAATCGTGCTCAAATCTTGTAGGGAAAGAGTCGGCAGTCGTAGTTAGTGTCAACCTTCAAGACTGTGTTGGCTGGGGAAGTTTAACCACGGAGCTACCATGGACGCACATCAATTCGAATCCCATGGTTGGAATTGAAACCACATATTCATATGCGGGAGATATGGAATGTCCGTCAGGGAGACACGCTCGTTATGTACTTTATTGCAACGGCGGAGGTCCTTTGGTCATGATTCATAATGTGACAATGGAAGATCAGTGTAAGATTCGTTTTGAATTTGCATCAAGCCTAGCATGCGGAGGCGCAGCACCTATTCACGATGGTGGTGCTGGTGGTGGCTTCTCTCCGGGTGGGGGAAGTGCGCAAGAAAGTTCAGGGAGTGACGGGACAAAGTACTTTCTTTTATTTGTTGTAGGATTGTCGTTATACTGTTTTATAGGTTTGGGCTTCAATATGACCCAGCACGGTTTGACCGGAATGGAGGCTGTCCCACATATCGACTTGTGGTATATGCTTGCTGTTAAAGTATCGAAAGGTGTTTTATGCATAGCAGAGTTCATCAAGGAGCGGTTTAGTTCATTCATGGGCGCCAGTTCCTATGAAAGTTTTCCGGCAAACCCTTCAAGTGGAGGGGGTTCTAACCAAGCTGGGTCGTTTGCCCCCCCCGTAAAGCAAGCACAAAAATCGCAGGCGGACCAATCCTACGACGTGATTTGATTAAAAGTGATGGGCTATGCAAGTAGCAACAGGATGCGTGTTTGACTCAAATGTTTTTGCACAAGTCGGCGCAATAATCCTCATATGGTAGATCAGGTTGTTCAAACCGCGCTCTTTGAAACTCTTCATGGCACCCGGAGAAGCCAGGGACAGTAATGTCTTTGAAGGTTCCATTATGATCAAAGTTTTCAAAGGTTTTGCGCCTCATTTCGTAGCTCGTATAATCATCATCTTCGCAGTAATCTGCGACATCCACTACTTTGAAACATGGTCGCAAAAAATATCCCGCCCTTGCAGCTGCGGCTTCTTTCTCATGGAGTTTGCTAGCCTCTTCGACTTGTGATGAGTCGAAGCGCACTGAACCTGGCCCTGAGATGATCCGTTGGCCTTGATTTCCGTTATAATGAACAAGATAAAGTGGCAAGACTTGCTGCGAACTTCCAACAACGATAAATTCCTCGTAAAATCCATTGCTACTACTATCATAGACTACTTCCTGACCATAGACTACAGCACAAACGATAATGATGCCTTGTTCTCTACTTGCATACCTCTGAGCGTGTCCGAAGGTGCGTGCCAAGTAAATACCGTTTCCATAACTCGAACCATTATGTATATTAATCCCTCTTGTTCCACCTTCTACGAGCCCATTGCGAATAATACTAGCAATGTTATGCGCAGAGGTGCCATGAAACATTATTTCCATTTTCGCTTCGTCACCTATAACGCAGTCACGATACTGGGCAAACTCGTAGAACTTATCGTATCGTGAAATATTTTCCACTCTTAGCACACTACAGGTAGCAGGAATTTTTGATAAAAGCTCCTGGATTGTGATAAATTCAAATGGATTGAGCTCGTCAGATTTGTAGGGATTGGTCGGAGATAAGCCCGATTCGATTTGGGCAGGGGGTTCATGGGAGTCCCGACTATTGTAACCCAAGCTTTTGAGCAATGTTTCTCCCTGCTTGCGTAAGAACGTGCTACCGCTTGAATTCAACCCTTGGGCTCTTTTAAGTTGTATATCAAAAATGAAATCAAGTACATGCTGTGAAAGTTCATATATCATAGGTTCTCCAATCAGGGTACTCGCTTTGGTCGCAGTTTTCATCAACAGAGTATTGATGTCCTTTTTGCTCATATTTCCTGCCTCCATGTCGGGGCAAGTCAAATTAGGCAGACTATACGGGTACAAGTGCGGCAAATCGAAGCACAGGCAAGTTGATATCGATCCATTTACCCCCTTTGCCTGTAAAAGCTCAAGCCTCAAGTAAATTCTCCTCCCTAGTTTTTGTTCTTGGTCTATCCATTCCCATGAAAACTCGTTTTCATAGATGGCCTCGAGTGCAACAATTTCATCGTTTACAGCTTGACTAACTGACTCGGCGTCGAGAATATCCGCCATTATCCGCTCTTCTCTATATTCACCATTATTAGCCTCATCCATTTTTTGAAAGAGATTTGCTTCTTTGGGAACGTTCTAAGAACGTATATACTACAATATACTAAAAAGCCGACATTCCCACCAACCGTTTAAAATTACCGAGGAGAGAGAAACCAAAACCAAAGATAGTAGCTTTTTTTTTTCTGAGCTAGGTTAAAATGGAAGGGAAAGAGAAGGGAAATGCGGCATTTGCCGGAGGTGATTATGAGTTAGCGATAAGAATTTATACGGAAACGATAGGTGAGATTCTTCAACAGATTGGACTGCCAACGTCGTCATCGCAGCCTTCATTGGACGGGTCCGTGAGTAATACAACTGGACCGGAGTCTAGTGGGGGGGGGCGGGAAGTTACTGCTGCACAGCGTATTGAGCTTCTACCAACACTGTTCAACAATCGATCAGCGTCTTTGTATAAACTTGAGCGCTTCAAAGAATCCCTTCACGATGCCGAACAGGCGCTGCAGCTGAAACCAGACTTTCAAAAGGCATATCACCGCAAAGCTCAAGCTTTGATTGCATTGAGCGAGTTTGACCAGGCAAGAGATGTGTACAGTCTCGCTCTCGATATGGACCCGGAGAATAAGTTGCTTCGAAAGCAAGTAGCTGATTTGGATGCTAAAACTGGGAATCAGTCCGCACACGCAAAAATCGAAGCGTATATTGCAAGGAACGGCACCGTAAAAGGGTGTCCCACCAAGCTGAGTATGAGCATGTTCGAAAACTTAGATCAGCTTGGAGAAGGCAACTATTCTTCAGTTTTCAAAGTACGATTTCGCAAGACGGGCGAGCTTTTTGCGCTAAAAGTCATTAGCAAAGACAAAGCGAGTCGTATGTCACGGCGTCACCCAAACTTGCACAACGAAATCAAGATGGAAAAGCGTGCCATGCTGCGCATGAACCATCCCAACGTTGCAAAGCTTCATGGCACGATGCAGGATGTCTCTTCGCTGTACATGATTGCTGAGCTATGCGAGGGAGGGGAACTCTGGGCGAAAATGCGGTTTGGTCGCGAAAGTATGGTGAGCTTGCGTCCGTCAATGGCTCGTTTTTATATCGCCCAATTGGTCAACATTTTGGAATATCTGCATCGGAACGGTATCATACATCGGGACCTGAAGCCCGAGAATTTGCTGTTGTGCCCTGATCCTTCTTCGGAAGGACGCATCGAGTACGTAAAGGTGATTGATTTTGGCACTGCATATGATACGCAAATAACCGACTTGAATGGACCCAACAAATTTGTCGGAACGCCCGAGTACATGAGTCCCGAGGCTATTTCCGCCAAACAGGACCCTACGTATGCGTTAGATATATGGTCTTTTGGCTGCACTTTGTTTCAGCTGCACTCTGGGCGTATTCCTTTCAAGGGAAACAGCCCATATTTGAGTTTCCTCAAGGTCCAAGCGTTGGCTTACTCTCCGCCAGACTATTTCGAAGAGGACCTTTTGGATCTCTTACGCCAGACCCTCCAGGAGAAACCGGATGATCGGCTTGGCGCTCTTGACTTCTGTGCCTCCCTGAAAGCACACAAGTACTTTGAAGGAATTGATTTTGCCAGATTATTGGTCGAACCCGTGAAACCCGTTCCCTCTCTCTTTGAGCTCTGCGTTGAAGCAGTGATTGAAACGTTTTGTCCCAAAATTTCAGCCAATCCCGATACCGCTCCTCGCCAAGCCGCGAAAGCCGCACGCCGGGCAGTGGCCAGCAAAAAACGAAATTTACCTGCTTGGGCAACTGCGGAAGGCACCTTTTCGGCCAGCAAGGTCTCGCCACGTATCCGCAACACCCTCATGGGCGCGTTTGAACAGCGACTAGTTCTCGGACTACCCAAGGTGTACAAGTTGTTTTTCGACTCAGCGACGGATGCAAAATTTCTGCGTGCCAACAAAAGAGCATTTGTTGGCATGGCAGAAGCCGCTCAAGGTAGGTTCAAGGATCCATACATCATTGCCCATCTAGGCTCGCTACAAGGTGCAACAGAGGATGTACTAACGGCGGTAACACGCAGGCTCAATACGATTCAACCCACCCCAAAACTTCTCATTTTGTCCGGAAATCTTGGGGACGAAAACCTTACAAAATCTGTACTAGGTCGACTCGGGGACCAAACTTCCATCGTGTGCTGTTATGACGGTCGTCAAGACTACTCTCAGCACTTTGGAGATACATACTACAGTTTTTATTCTGGGGGCATTTTGATAATCGTCGTCGATTCATTTCTTCTGCTAAAATTGGCCGAATCACCGGACGACGAAGAAGCCAATGCCCAAGTAAAATGGCTCGAGGCTGAGATCCTGACGGGAAAGCTCGTCGCAAGAAGTGTCATTGTTGTCTCGCATCACTACTGGATGACAGAGTCGACCACCAATACAGAAATTGATCAAGACTGTGTGCTACCTACAGATATTACTTGTCGTTTTATGGAGAAACTTCAAGATGCTGCTTGCGAGCTCATTCTCTGTGGAGCTTGGAGACAGAAAAGCTTCACTAGCAAACGTGCAGCTCAAAACGATCACCAAACTCGAACCATTATAGCAAATACAAAGGCACTCGAGGACGGCTCACTGCGTATCGTACGTGTTCAGGGACATGAAATCAATAGTGATAAATATCATTTTGATCAACTCCCTGATTGGTTTCAGCTCGAAAAAGATGATGCCGACATTGAAGAGCAGGCGCGTGAAGCAGAACTTGACGAAGCTCGTAAATTTTCCGACATTTCTGACTCATCCTCAGAGAGTGATTAGGTTATTAGTAACTTACAGCTTTATACATGTTTTGAGAATTTTAATTAGCGTGGCGCTGGTAACGTCATCCCTGGTTTTATGCTCAGGTGCGCAGATATGCACATCACGCGCCGGAGAGCAGTGCGCACGATGGGATCCGACTTTTCAAACTTTTCACACCATTCCAAAAGAGCTTGCATGCCTCGTGAACCATTTGGACGGAGACGTAGTGCTTCTTGCCAGTGGTCATGTGCTAGTGTTCCCGGTTGCGGGACAAGACTAAGCGATTCGCTTGGAGGCAAGCCCTGTAATTTACCACCAGGCACGAATTCAAGGTGTGAGGTGAGCTTTGAAACTCGACGAAACGCAGAAAGCAAGACGTCAATATTTTCAAAGTTGAACGTAGAGCTAACGGCTCTTCCATTGGCATCTTCAATGAAGACCATTCCCGCTTTTCTTCCAATCAGTCAGTCTCTGTCCTTTCTTTCTTCTCCAGGTCAACACTTCTTTTCCGATCTTTCAAAGCTCGAGTTTCAAGCTTGAGAAAAACCAACACAAAATTAATTTACACCACCACGTAAGAGCAACTTCTTCCAATCAGTCAGTCTCTGTCCTCTCTTTCTTCTCCAGGTCAACCCTTTTTTTTCCGATCTTCCAAAACTCAAGTTTCAAGCTTGTATAAAACCAACCAACCAACCCAAAATTAATTTACACCGCTTGGTAAGAGTAAGATCAATTCAGGCAATTCGCGAATTAATTTCAGTTCAACACGTGTATTTCTCCAAGGTTATGCATCAACACATTCTTCATCCATCAAGGTTTGTTTGTTTTTTTTTTTTTTTTTTTTTCCCGAAAAAAAGTTAATCTCCATTATAGTGGACTTTATACACAACAGTTATTCTTGGGATTGATTGATTCATTGATTTGATTGGTTTGATTAGCTGACTTGTTTCTGGAAGAGCATCAAGTTGTATTCTCGTTGGCTCGTTAGGTTTAGTTCAGAAAAGTGAAAAAACAAAGGCGGCCGATTTTTTCCATCCAAAAAAGATTGATTGAGTTGATTTCAAATTCGAATTACAGTTGAAAGCGGGGTTCGAGTTGGAGTGGGTGTCGATCGAAAGTACAACCTAACCTATTATCCCTTACACATATTTAGTCTAGGTTAGGAATCATGTTGCGACGAAAAGCCACGCGTATTGAACTGAAGCAAGATGATATTGCAGAATTTGAACAACTGAGAAAGCAACAGCTCAGCAAGGAAAAGCAACCTAGTGCCCGTTATCCAAAAAGCGCTTCGAGTCGATACAACAGTCCCGATCTTTCGAGCGAACAGCGCATGAGAGGAGGATCAGGAATGAATTGAACAAGCGTTATATAGTAAAGACATAAAGTTATTTTCGAAAGAGTTTAGTAGTTGAATACAGTCACAGGCCCACCGGAAAGTGCTTCAATGGCAGCCTCGGTTTTTTTTAATTCGATTTCAAGTCTTTCTTTCCTTTTGATTTTGCCAGTGGTATCAGGGTTGACAACGTGTGCTTGAAGCTGATATCCCTTGTTTAATTCGTCCCACCGATCTTTGAGCTTTGTCAAAAGTTCTTGACGTTTCTCTTCGGAAACATCGAATTCACGAGCAAGTGCTTCTTCTTCGATGCGTTTACGTTCATTTTCTGCAGCATCTACGCGTGCTTTCTCTACAGCATTCTTAATTTTGACGAGGTAACTTGGTGTTTTCCCAAAATCTTTCTTTTCCACATATCTCCTGGCTTTATCTTGCTTCTTGGTATCTAAAGTGTCAAAAATTAAAAAAACAACAAATTGTTAGTAAACGTTCTCTCCCGATTCCCTACTTTCAACATCTTGGTAAAAACTTACTTTTCAGGATTGTTTCAATAGCATTTGCTACAACAAAATTTTTCTTTGTTTCCGACAGCAGAGGTGGCGCGTCTGATCGCCTTGGTACTGCTGTTTTTACCTTAATTCTCTGCCCATACTTGTACCCATCACCAACATATTTTGGGTTGAAACCAGATTTAACAAGCTGTGCATTTGGGTCGTGCTTAGACCGGTAGCGTTGCTGCCTTTGTTGCCTGACACAAGCTTCGTCTTGCCAGTCTTTCAGATTCTCCCCCATTTTATCAGTCTACGGTTCAAAATAGTTAGTTTCAACAAAAATAAAAAGAAATGAATCTTTTCCTTGATTTAAGCTTTTCCCAGTGAATTTCACGTTCACTTGACACACACACACCCAGACCAGTCCAAACGCGACAGTCGAATCCCCAATTCCTAGCACCTTGGCTCGCTCACTCGCTCCTCGCTCACTCGCTCCTCACTCACTCACTCGCTCCTCACTCACTCGCCAAGCTCACGCAGACAAGTACACCCTTTCTCTCTCTCTCTCTCTCTCTCTCTCTTCCCCTTGTACACTATTTTGAATCACGAAAAAAACGCGTGCGAAAAAAATTTCCTTCCTTCCTTCCTTCCTTCCTTCCTTTCAAGTTGCACTGGTCGCGCTTCAATATTTTTTTTTGGTCTTTTCCGAAAAAAAGTTCAACGGATAAATTCGTATAGTTTAATATACATCCTTCGAATTTTGGGATGGATGTCCTATCTTGTAATGTCATCAAAACAGAAAGAGAGAGAGAGAGTCCGATCATTTACTGAGGAAAGAAAAAGAAAAAGAATCGAATCAAAACGAGATATTATATAATCACGAGTACTTACATACATAGTATATATAAAAAAATAAAATGGCCCCGGTTTTTAAGACGAAAATGACCGAGATGCTTGGCATCGAACATCCCATTATGCAAGGAGGGATGCATTATCTTAGCTATGCGAAGCTTGCAGCTGCTGTGAGTAATGCTGGAGGGTGCGGTATTCTTACTGCTGTTACACAACCAACTCCTGAAGACTTGCGCAAAGAGATTCGCTTGACGCGCACCCTCACCGATAAGCCGTTTGGTGTCAACTTGTCATTCTTACCAGCAGCAACTCCGCCGGACTATGACGCATACATCAAAGTTATCCTTGAAGAAAATATCAAGATTGTAGAGACTGCAGGTAACAACCCAGGAAAGTACATTGAAAAGCTCAAAGCGGGTGGCGCCATAGTTATCCACAAGTGCGTTACGGTACGGCACGCCAAGACGGCTGTTAAATACGGCGCAGACATGATTTCAATGGATGGGTTTGAATGCGCAGGCCATCCTGGAATGGACGACGTTGGTGGACTTGTGCTATTCCCAATTGCTGCTCGCGAATTTGCGAAAATGGGCGTTCCGTGGATTGCCTCCGGAGGTATCGGCAACGGTGATCAAGTAGCTGCGTGCTTGGCCATGGGAGCAGAAGGTGTAAATTGTGGAACACGCTTTATGGTGACCCAAGAGGCACCGATGCACGACAACATTAAGCAGCGACTAGTGGAGGCCGATCATACGCAAACTACTCTAATTCTACGCACGTTGAAGAATACGGAACGGACGTTCAAAAACGCAGAGGCTTTGAAGGCTGCAGAGGCCGAACGCCAAAGTCCGGGCGATATCAACGTTGTCCGCAAGTTCATCGCTGGAAGCAAGTACAAGGTCTCCTTTCACGAAACCGGCAACACGGAAGATTCTGTATGGTCTTGTGGCCAGGTAATTGGTCTTATTGACGATATTCCCACGTGCAACGATCTCGTCGAGAGGATGATGAACGATGCAAAAAGTGCAGTCGTAGATCGCATGAAGACCATCATGGTTCACAGTTCCCTTTAAACGCATCGAAAACCTAACCTTTCTTTATTATTTTCACGAAGTACACCTAATCGTCACACGTTTTGCACACGGTGACCTGGTCCATCAATTTTTTGAAGCCGTCTTCTATTCTCTCGTGCAGGCGGCCGTATCCAGCGAGATGCTTGAATAGGGCCAAAATCCATCCCCATTTATCCTTTTGTTTGAGCGGAACCCTGTTGGTCCAATCCGCATCTGGGGCGACCTGGTCCACAGGTACCACTTGAACCCGAGAATCGTGCAACCCGACGACTACTTTTGAAGACGATTTTGACTCGATGGCATCGATCAAAAAGCGGCAGGCGACGCCACCAAACAATGCAGCGCGAACTCGATCCAGCGGGGAGGGGATATCTCCCTGGCACAAATGCCCAAGCTTGACGGTCCGAACAGTAAAAACGCCGCTGCCTTCTTCGGCGAAAAGGTTTTCCATAAAGTTGAGATCGTACCGATCATTGCACATTTCGTTGCGCACAACCACAAAGTGGCGCTTTTGGTGGGTTTGAATTAGGTTTTTGATAAGAGCGATGTCGTCACACATTCGTTGCAGAGAAACTCCTTCCTCTTTCGTGTAGACGATGTCTGCGCCTCCCGAGAGGGCACTCAAAACAGCTAGAAAACCGCTGTTGCGGCCTTGCGTCTCGATAATAAATACACGACTTGAAGATGAATCTGCGGACCGCTTGCAGGTATCGATTGCAGCGCATATTGCATTTAGGGCGGTGTCGCAGCCAAGACTGAAATCCGTGCCCGGCACGTTGTTACTGATTGTCGCGGGAATGTATGCAACCGGGATATGCACGGCTTCGCGAATCGCATATACCGCGCGAAGCGCGTCGAACCCGCCAATCACGCACAGCGCGTTCAGATTGTGCTTTTTGATCGTTTCCAACGTGTTTGGGATGTCTGTCGGGTGTCGCCGATCTGTCCGAATGTTGCAACCACCTTGGTCGGACCACGAGCTTGCCTCCATCCAGTCCATCTTGTGGAGTTCCCCTGCAGCCAGCCCAGCGAAACCGCCGTGTACTGCAAAGCACCTGTGCCCAAAATTCTGGACATACTTTGACACTGCACGAATACACGCATTCATACCCGCCGCGGGGGCTCCGGAACACAAAACCGCGACATTGTATTCCTTGGCCGCTTCGGCCACCTTTGGAATGTCACGATTAATCGCCTTGTGGATCTCATAGTTGCGCTGAAAATCCTTTTTGCGGGCTTTGATGGCACCTAAAAAATCACCTTGCTCAGAAAACTTGGCCACGGCTTGGGTATCTGCAACGGTTTGCACAAGGTCGTTCACCGTGGGCAAACTACCCTTTACACCAACGATTGTCGCACGGTCACCGGGATCTGCTCGCAGCACTTTTTCCACCGCCATGGCGCCTGTTACTGTCCCCAATAACCGATCGTAACAAGACGCATGTCCTCCTCGCTGCACATGACCCAAAATCGTCGCCCGAGTATCGTGCTTTAAACGGTCCACGATTACTTGCCGAACATATTCCGTGGTTATAGGATTGCCATTGATATCTATAGCCCCTTCTGCAACCAGCACAGTGCATAGACGAGCGCCTCGTTTACGCCGTTGATCTAGCTTGGCACACAGTAGAGACTCCCAGTCGGACACTTTCGGCGGAGACTCGGGGATCAAGATAAAGTCTGCGCCAGTTGCTACTCCCGCCGCCCATGCAAGGTATCCACAATGCCTCCCCATGATTTCAAGAACAAAAGTCCTTTGATGACTCGAAGCAGTGCTTGTCACTGCATCAATTGCGTCCACAATCCGATGCAACGCAGTGTCTGTACCGATCGTCAGTGTTCCATCGTAAACCATATCGTTATCGATACTGCCTACACAACCGACTAGATTCAGTCCTGCACATTTTTCTGCTTGTTCACGGGTGATCTCGCTTTTTTCCAGTAGCTCAGCAACAAGCGACTCCCATTCCAGTTTAAAGATATTTGCACCTGTTAGTGAACCGTCCCCACCACAACAAACCAAATTTGTGATATTGCAAAGGATGAGATTTTTACAAGCTCGAAGGCGACCCTCACGTTGACGAAAATCTAAGCAGCGAGCGGAACCAATAACAGTCCCACCTTGATGAATAATCATTTGAGTTTCTTCCCACGTAAAAGGTCGAATAAATTCCCCGCCATCAACAAGCCCTTGATATCCTTCATAAATCGCGTACACAGGACGTCCATAATGTAAAGCAGTACGACATACACCGCGAACGACCGCATTCATTCCCGGTGCATCACCACCGCTTGTAAACACAGCTATCGCATTCCCATCTGCCAATAAATCGTCACCCTTTGTCGTTTCCATTTCTCTTCCACACCACTTTCTTTCTTTCTTTCTTTCTTTCTTTGTCTATCTTTTTTGTGCACACCGAAAGGGGCGGCGCCTTCCTTCATCAAGGACATCATGCTCACTAGCTAGAGCTCTCGACTCGTGATAAGTATTGGCAGCCGCTAGCCAACACTCGCCTACAGGGAGAGAGAGAGAGAGAGAGGAGAGAGGAGAGAGAGAGAGAGAGAGAGAGGAGAGAGAAAGAGAGAGTGAGGGAAAGAGAGAGAGAGAAAGAGAGAAGAGCCTCCCCCGTCGAGAAATGATTCTTTAATTTGTTGTCCAAAAGTAATAGAGTGGACGATGATAAAAAATTCGCTGCCAATGGCCGATGACTAGACCACAAGTGGCTCGTAGCTCCTTTAGTGGAAATCTCGAGGCCACCGGGATCTACGGAAATAAAAGAATAGCATAGGCGAATCGTTACGGAAATGCCGTAATCTTACCTGGGTCCAATGATCCACGGGAACCCATCCTGATTGGCCATTCATATAAATGATTGAAAGAAAACGATTGCACGTATTTCGTTGGTAAAAGACGACATCTCTTGTTTATTTCTTTTCGTCTTCTCGACTCGCCTTTGGGACAATTCCTCGAAGGACGAGAGCTATACCTGCAGAGCCAAAGAAGCCAAGCAATGCCCACCCATACATACTGTTGTATGAACGTGCATAATTTCGATGCAGTTTTCTCAATTCTACCCCTTCTTTCTGATTCACGTAACGTTTTGCGGTTCCAACCGGGTCGTTGAAGTCAAGCCCCTTTGTGTTTTTGTCTTTCTCCATCGTTCCAATTTCAATTCTATTTCGACTTGCAACAAGCTTACGAAGGGTCCGGTTTGTTTTTCGAAATATTCGAGTCGATTGTCGAAGTTGTGTAGCTATCGAAGCAAAAAAAGTATACAAATACTCTCCGCCCATAGATCTGTGAATCGACTTTGTCTTCTTCTTCTTCTTCTTTTTCGAAACAAGACATTATCTAAGGTGCTTTGTTAGATTTCCCCCTTTCACCGGGAGAGGCAGCAGCAGCCGTGGAAATGAAATATCCATGCATGAATACATGAAAGAATACGTCCAAGAAAAATCCTTCCAATCAGGCTTTGCAAGCGCGCTTTTTAATACGAATTATCAACGCTGAGCATTGGACGCCATCGTCCGGGATGCTGTTCGTTGTTAGCAAAAGCAGCAAATCGTTGACCGGTTTCTGCGCTAATTTGTAATTAACGGCCCTCAAATCGCTGTCGATGAGGGTCGCAATATTGCGATATTCCGGAGTTTGATAGTGGTTTAAGACAATCTCGGTGCCAACAGTCCCTCTCAACAAATAACGCAGCATTACCAACGCCTTGGTGTAACTACGTATATTACGTACTCTTGCGCCACGGTAGTAATCCGCATCGTCCCATTCCTCAGGAATCTGCCTTCTTTTGGCTTAGATTAGCTAATGCCTGGTTCTCGATGCACAAGATCACAAACGAAGGCCTGAGTGCTGGTTCAAGTTCGCTACAGCTTACTCCAGTTTTTACCAGCTCAAGGAAGACAGCAACATTTACTTCAAGATAAAGCGCTTTTCTCTATCTTGAAGTAAATGTCGATCACGTTGAACTCCTCCATCGGCATCATGGTGTTGAACGTGATATCCGTTTTGGTTTTTTTGGGGTTGAAAATACTCGTCGAACGTAAGTGCTGGGCACGCCCAAGGTGGCAGAAAAGACAACGGTTCATCATTAGCATCAGTCAACTTGCGATCGTTACCTTGCTCTTGTCTTATTTACACTCTAACTAGTTTTGAAATCTTTACCTTCGTGAATGATAAGTGCAACCAGGTATGTTTTGCTTGTAATTTTCCAATATCAAGGTTTTTTGACCAATCACTTGGTTCTCAGTGCGGGATTCAGTAGAATGTGTGGGTATCTTGCCACCAAAGCCCTTCTTCACTGAACGAGCAATATCTGCAATGTCAAGTGCCTTGACGAAGTCAGCTCTTTCGACATCAAATTTACGGCTTGGTTTTTCTGATAATCCGGAAACACCTGGGCGTCTTTGTCCTGTAGTTAATGGGTTCATATCAAAATTTCCGCCTCCTCTTGGAACGCAAAAGTGGTTGTAGTTTTCCGCTTGGGATCGCGAAGAGGGGCTTTCTGCTTTGTCATCTTCCTTGCTTGCTATCATCTCTTGATAGCTTGATTGCCAGTTTGAAGGGCTTAAGCCGCCTGGGGAGCACTGAATGACTCCATCAGAAGAGCGCAGCATGTGCGACAACCTCTTGCGTTTGTAAGCGTCTAGTCCAGCGGCGTCAGAGCTATCCTTTTCACCACCAGCCATCATGTATCCGTCCTTTGGTTTTAGATGCGAGACGATACGTTGATCATTCGCAAACGCCTTTCTGTGATTAGGCCGGACAAGATTACCTGCCCAGTCCGTTTCGTCTTGACTCCCAGCCCGTCGTCTCGATGGCATGCCAGCACCATTTCCCTCGATCGGTAACGCCTGAAACGCAGCTCCTGAACCGACACCTTTTGTGTATGATGTCGATGCATCAAATCGCCCGTATCCCCATTCTTCTTGCAAATAACTCCTTTCCATCTTCTTCTTTTCTCTTCACTGATTGATGTTTGTTTCGTTTCTTTTTCTTTTTGAAATATGGCCGTTTCAATTCAAGGTTAGGTTTAGGATTATACCCTAACTGGTTCTTCGATCAACTACGGCTGCTATCCGTCGACGAACACCCAATCCTCCTCTACTTCTTCACCTCCAAGTTCCCAGGAGACACACTCCACTGCTTCGCCAAGTTCGATTTAATTCTTTCTATCATTGTTGTCTTTCTTTTTTTTCCACCTCCGATTTTAATCGTTGCGGAAATTATGCCGCTATCGGATGCTCACACCCCGAAGGACACCCAAAGTTCCCATCTGCACCCCCATCTGCCATCGAGAGCCGACATCCAACAGTGCACAGTTACCAGCCGACTGCAGGTTGCATATTATGGAAAACACTACAACCAGTAAAGTGCGAAACCACGCACGTCTTGAGACGACGACGAGGAGTCTTACTTGTAAGATAAGACTACCTGTAGGGTGTGCTAGAGCTCTAGATCTATGCGAGATTACTCTTCTCTTTGATGTCATGTCTTTAGCTCTACTAGGTCTATAGCCAGATGGCAGAACTTTCTTGATTGGGTCAGGGACAGCTCCTCCTATCCTAATCTTCTCGACAACCTCGTGCTGGATTACGAGCACGCTCCCAAAATTGGGCCTTGCCTGTAGACCAGTGCATGGATCTATTCATGAGGCCTGTGTTAACGTCATCCTAACCTTGTGGTTGACGCTAATCATTTGAGTACACGTTGCTTGCTCATATAGATCTTACAAGCACTTGTTCTGTTGCACGCGAGTGGAAGCGGCCCAGTGGAGTGACTTGGAGCGCACACCCCCTTT
>JACKZZ010000010.1_pt1 | contig 43776 bp, 35 predicted proteins | sample 8027871 | NCBI WGS metagenome assembly JACKZZ01 (sample SAMN15724774, study PRJNA655200) | protist metagenome | isolation source: fluorescence activated cell sorting (FACS) single amplified genomes of... | place: USA: West Boothbay Harbor, Gulf of Maine | collected 2000-07-19
ATCATAATGAAAAGAAGGGTTAATTTGCTGTAATTTTTGGCCAAGCATTTCACTAACACACATCAATTCATCTATGGCATTTTCAGCATTTTCTATCGCATCATGAACCACTACCTTGTCTAATTCACAATGCCCTTCCAACACTTTTACTACCAAATCTGATTTGTCTTTTACAAACCTGTAGAGGGTTTTTTTAGAAATCTTTAGCTCCTTAGCAATGTCATCCATGGTTACTGATTTTACTCCATAACGCCAGAAAACAGTCTCAACTTTTCCTAATATTTGAATTAATTTTTCCTCCACGATGGCAAATATATAGAATTAAACACTAAGGAAACGTTTTGTGTCACTAAATGTTTCCTCAGTGTAAAAAAGAAGAACGAAACCTATTATTTTCTTGTATTATTGAGGTAGCCTAAATTTTTCAAGATAGAAAAGTGAAATTATTAATCTTGTTTTCATGAAAGTTTGTTCTTTTGTATCCTAAGCCTATACTAATGAAACGAAAGAAAATAAAAGCGCTTATTGAGTCGGGTGCAGTTGGGAGCCAGGTAAAGGTCAGTGGATGGGTTAGAAGCTTCAGAAACGATCGATTTATTGCAATCAATGATGGGTCTTGTATCCAAACAATGCAAATTGTAATTGAATCAGAAAAATTAACATCAGACGTACTTACGCAGATCACCGTTGGTTCTGCTTTAACAGTAGCGGGTACAATGGTCGAATCGCAAGGACGTGGCCAAACCATAGAAATTCATGCTGAAGAAATTAAAGTTGTCGGACATGCGGATACCGAAGCGATATCCAAAACTATACTGCAACCCAAAAGGCATTCTTTAGAGACACTCAGAGAGCAGGCGCACTTGCGTTTTAGAACCAATACTTTTGGCGCTGTCTTTAGAATAAGACATCACCTAGCATTTGCCATTCATAAATATTTCAATGATCAAGGATTTTTCTACTTGCATGCACCAATTATTACCGGTTCTGATGCTGAAGGAGCTGGCGAAATGTTTAAGGTTACTTCCTTAAATTTAAAATCAATTCCTAAAAATGATGCTGGTGAAGTTGATTTCTCAGAAGATTTTTTTGGTAAAGAAACGCACTTAACCGTATCGGGACAGCTGGAAGCAGAGCTCGGTGCTTTAGGGTTAGGTCAGGTCTATACGTTTGGCCCCACATTTCGGGCAGAAAATTCCAACACTTCCAGACATTTAGCTGAATTTTGGATGATTGAACCAGAAATTGCATTTGCCGACCTGGAAGATGATATGGATCTTGGGGAAGAATTTTTAAAATATTGCGTCGACTATATTTTGCAAAATTGTAAAGAGGATATTGAATTTCTTGATAATCGATCAGTGCAAGAAGACAAGGGAAAGCCACAGGCGGAGCGCAACGAGCTGACATTAACTGAAAGAATGGAGCTGATTGTTAACAATCAATTTGAACGAATCACCTACACAAAAGCAATAGAAGTATTGGAACGTTCTAAACCTTATAAAAAGAAAAAATTCAAATTTCCAGTTGAATGGGGAACGGATTTAGCCAGCGAACACGAACGTTATTTAGTTGAAAAACATTTTAAAAAACCTGTTATTATTTATAACTATCCTGCTAGTATAAAAGCCTTTTACATGCGGAATAATGACGATAATAAGACAGTTGCTGCTATGGATGTTTTATTTCCAGGCATAGGAGAAATCATTGGCGGTTCTCAGCGAGAAGAACGACTTGACGTGCTCAAACAAAAATGTATTAAATTTGACATTCCCGAAGATCATGTCTGGTGGTATCTAGAAACAAGAAAATTCGGAACAGTACCTCATGCAGGGTTTGGCCTGGGTTTTGAGAGGTTAGTAATGTTTTGTACAGGCATGACAAACATTAGAGATGTTATTCCATTTCCCCGAACACCAAAAAACGCAGAATTTTAATGTTATTTTTCGTACTTTGAGTTGCCCTAAATCAATATGTTAAAACAAAGACTCCAACATAAGCTTTTACAAAAGTTGTCTCCGCAACAAATTCAATTAATGAAATTGTTGCAAGTGCCGACCGTGGAGCTTGAACAACGCATCAAAGAAGAAATTGAAGAGAATCCTGCCCTAGAAGAAGGAATGGAGCAGGACGACTCTCAATCAGAATTAGAAAACGACGATAAATTCGAAGGAGATGATGCGGAGTCAAGAGATGCTGAAGAATTTGATATTAACGATTATTTAGATGATGATATTCCTTCGTACAAAACTCAAATAAGTAATAAAGGAGCTGATACCGATGAAAAAGCAGTTCCATTATCAGGTGGGCAAACTTTTCAGGAATTATTAGAAGAACAAATCGGCCTTAGAATTAGAGATGAAAAGGAATTAATTATTGCCAAAACCATAATCGGGAATCTAGACGATGGTGGTTATCTAAGAAGAGAGGTAATTCATTTAGTCGATGATTTGGCTTTTTCTCAAAACGTAGTTTGTGAGGAAGAAGATATTTTGGATATCTTAAAGCAAGTTCAAAATCTGGATCCTGCAGGTGTCGGCGCAAGAGACCTAAAAGAGTGTTTACTTATTCAGCTCAGAAGAAAAGAACACATGACAATTGAACAAAAAACTGCGGAAGTCGTGTTGGATAAATTTTTCGATGAGTTTTCTAAAAAACACTATACAAAAATCGTAAAGAAATTAGATATAGAGCCAGAAGACCTAAAAGATGCTGTCCAAGAAATTGTAAAACTAAATCCAAAGCCCGGGAACTCCATGAGAGCAACCTCCAGGTCTATTCACCAAATAATCCCTGATTTTATTATCCGCGAGAATGAAGGAGAGCTAAGTCTATCACTAAATAGTAGAAATGCACCTCAGCTAAAAGTAAGTAGGGGTTACAATGAAATGCTAGAAACATACGCTTCCAGTCAAAAAACCAAAAAAGATAAAGAAGCCATTATGTTTGTGAAGCAGAAAATTGATTCTGCAAAATGGTTTATTGATGCAATTAAGCAAAGACAGCAAACACTTTTGGTAACTATGGAGGCCATTATGAGCTATCAAAATGATTTCTTCCTTACCGGAGACGAAACCACTTTAAAACCAATGATTTTAAAAGACATTGCTGAAATTGTAGGCCTCGATATTTCAACCATTTCAAGAGTTGCTAATAGTAAACACGCACAGACTCCTTACGGTACTTATTTACTTAAATACTTTTTCTCTGAATCATTGTCTACTGATTCTGGTGAAGAAGTTTCCACAAGAGAAGTGAAAAAGATTTTACAAGATGCAATTGATGGAGAAATAAAGAAAAAGCCGCTTACGGATGAAAAGCTAGCCACTTTACTGAAGGAAAAAGGGTACAATATTGCTCGTAGAACAGTAGCCAAATATAGAGAGCAATTAAATATTCCTGTAGCCAGGCTAAGAAAGGAGCTCTAGTCCTCAATTTTTATGTCCTTCGCATCCAAATTAATCTCGTACTTATTTCACCCCATTATAATGCCTGCAATTGCGTTTGTGTTAGTAATGGATTTAGGTATTGAATTTGTGCCGTTTGTAACTCCTGATCTGAAACGAAAAATTCTTTTTTATCTTATCATTCCCTTTACCATTTTCTTCCCGTTAAGCTTTCTTGTTATGCTTCGGTTAAGTAAAAATGTTTCTAGCTTTAAAGTACACACACGGAAAGAACGTGTTCCACTGTACATTGGCACCTTCATTTTTTATCTCGCCGCCTATATTTTTGCGCGATCTCTTACTTTCTCTCTGCCTATTTTGGTCTATTCCATGATGCTCGGTGGAGTCATTAGTCTTTTCTTAACGACAGTAATCACTCTGAAATGGAAAATAAGTGCACATGCTATTGGCATCAGCGGAGTTCTTGGAACTCTTTTCGCAACAGGCGAGCATATCGCAACTTATTTTTATGTAATCGGCGACAACCCTGTGTTTTGGCCCATTATTAATGTCACCCTTTTGACCGGAGCTATAAGCAGTTCTCGACTGTCACTAAATGCCCACACACCTGCTCAAATATATGCGGGGTTAATGGTGGGATTCCTCAGTTTATATCTTCCGATAAAGTTTTTAATCGTAATCTGACATAACTTCATTAAAATCTAATCCAAGAGACCCCAACAGAAATAGGATACAGTTGATCTCCTTTTTCCTTTGCAAATAAAGGGGTCAAGCTGTAAAATCCGTGTATCGCGAATTTATTAAACGCAATTCTTAAAGTCATTCCATATCGATACCGCAACATGTTATCAATATTATAAACCTTGTATTTGATCTTAGCGTCTTTCCATTTTACGTGGTTGTTGACCATAAGTCCAAATTTAAACCCAGGGTAGAATCGAAAACTTTTTGTCTTACCTCCTTCTTTTTTCGACTTAATATTCATGTTTCGGAATCTCAATTCTAAAGGTATGTCTACATAATTTGAGGTTACTTTATTTTTCTTCCAAACACTTTCTTGCGACCTCGCATATAGACCGGTATAACTCACCCCTGCAGAATCGATACTTATAAATTCACCGTTATGATGAACGTTATGGGAACCTATTCCTAAACCTATCGCTAATGAAACTCGACTTTTCTTACCAAATGGCATGTCTTTATACCAATAAGCATTTAGGCCGATAGAAACTGTACCAGTAGTAATCTCTTCTTTAGCTCCTAACCAAGAATCCCAATTAAAATCAACAGATATCCTATCAAATTTTTCAGGACCATCATCATCGGCTGTTAATTTAAAGTACTCGAAAAGGCCCTGAGTATAGCAAGTCGTTGCAAGAGAAAACAATATAATTACAAAGAGTCTTTTCATTCTGTTTTTTCTAAGGTTTGCTGCCAATTCCAAGCGTGTCTTAAGGCTTCTTCAAGTGTTCGCTCCGTTTTCCAATTCAGTAATCCCAATGCCTTTTCTGCTGAAGCAAAAATAGCAGGAATATCTCCAGGGCGTCTTTCACCGTATTTTACAGGGAAATCAATCCCCGTTTCTTTTATAAAAATATCAATTAGAGATTGAACACTGTGACCGACTCCGCTTCCAATATTAAATACCTCCAGATTGCTTTCAGGGTTTTTCCACATCAATGCTTTCAAGTGCGCTTTAGCCAGATCCTCTACGTGGATAAAGTCCCTAATACAAGTACCATCAGCAGTAGAGTAATCCTTTCCGAAAACCACTAAAGAGTCTCGCCATCCCGCAGCAGTCTGAGTAATGTAGGGGACTAAATTATTCGGAACACCAATTGGTAGCTCCCCAATTAAACCACTTTCGTGAGCACCAATTGGATTAAAATATCGAAGAATTACAACCTCCAAATCTTGATTGTATTGACACAGTCCAAATAAAATTTCTTCGGCAAGCTGTTTGGTGTGAGCATATGGATTTAATGCCTCTTTTATTGGAGCCTTCTCGTTAACCGGAATAACTTCTGGGTTACCATAAACCGTGCAAGACGAAGAAAAAACAAACTTGTTTACACCGTACTTTTTCATCATTCTGCAAACACATGTTAAACTTGCAATATTGTTGTGGTAATATTTTTCAGGTTCTGAAACCGATTCTCCAACAGCTTTATATGCTGCAAAATGAATCACCCCTTCGATTTCTGGGTTTTCAAGAAAAATCGGCTCCAAATGGTCGTCTAATTTGCAATCTATTTGATAAAAAGAAATTTTTCGACCAGTAATTTCTTGAATTTTTCCAACTATACTAAGGTTAGAATTAGAGAAATTATCGACTATAATAGGCTCAAAACCAGCATGTAATAGCTCTACAACCGTATGACTTCCAATGAAGCCTGCTCCCCCTGTTACCAATATCTTCATACAAAACAAATCTAATATTATCTGCTTTATACATTGGTGCGCTAACTAATATTATTATTTTTATCGTTAACCTAAAAGCGGATTGCATGCATTGCCTCATTGTTGATGACGATAATACCTCTAGGAAAGTGATTGAAAGCTTTGTCGAACAATCAGAAGACCTGAGTCTTGCTGGCAGCTTTGGTAATCCTCAAAAAGCCCTTCAATTTTTAAAGAAAAATCCTGTCGATGTTATTTTAGTCGATATTGAAATGCCAGAAATGAGTGGCTTTGACATGGTTGATTCCCTTCAAGGAAATCCATCCGTTATTTTTATTACAGGAAAAGAAAAGTATGCTGTAGAGGCATTTGACAAAAATGCCATCGATTATTTAGTAAAACCAGTAAAGTACGATCGCTTCAAAAATGCCCTTGAGAAGGTGCAATTGCCAGATGCAGTTAGCGATACTAAATTTATTTTTGTCAAATCTGGATCTGTCCTTGTAAAGCTTGACATATACGACATCGACTATGTTGAATCCATTGGCGACTATATTGGCGTTCACGTTGCAGGTAAAAGATACGTTGTTCATACAACCATGAAGGAAGCTGAAATGAAGTTGCCTATTGATCAATTTTGTAGAATTCATCGGTCGTTCATTATTAATTTTGGCAGAATTGAACAAATTGAAGAAAATACCGCTACTGTAGTTGAAAAAGTACTTCCTATTAGTAGAACTTACAGAAAGAACTTGATGAAAAGAATGAATACTTTTTGATTAATGCTAGATCGCGACGCACCCATTTTCGAAGTTTCTGAAGAAATTAGAAATTCAATAATTCAAGTCTACTTAAGAGATGCTTCACAATCAATCATTGAAATTGAAGGTGGTACTATCCAAAAAGAACATGAAGTAGTAAGAAAAGCTGCGCATAAACTAAAAGGTGCAAGTGCTACTCTTGGAGCAACAGAAATGACCAACATTTGCAGAAACATGGAAAATCCCGTAATGCAAAACATGGATATGCTTCATAAATTAAAAGAGGCTTTCAAGACTCTCAAAAATGCAATCGCTTAAATTTCAGCACGCTACATTCAATTTTTATTTAGTTTTAGAATTATCAGGTCAAATTGTACACTAAGTATGCTAGTCATATCGTAACGTTTGTCGGAATAAATCGAGTCAGCCAAATCAATAAGCCCACCGAGAGGTGGGCTTATTATTCTGTGGAGAAGATGGGATTCGAACCCACGACCTCTTGACTGCCAGTCAAGCACTCTAGCCAACTGAGCTACATCCCCAATTCTTTAGCAAAGATATCAGTTCTTTTTATCCACCCAACATTTTAATCAATCTGTCAATTATCAAAAATTAACCTTTACATTAAAAATTAAACCCTTTAAATAAATCCAGAAGCTACTTTCAGAATAGAATGGTAAATTTACCAACATGAAGATTGGCTTCTTTGTCTCGCTTATACTTATTGTCTCGATTGCTTTTTCACAAACAAGCCTGTCCGGGATTGTAAACACCTATTATGGTGTTTCTAATGTTAACAATGCGAGCGCAACTTTAACCGTGAATTCTACAACTGGCCTAGCTACAGGTAATCTTTTATTACTTATCCAAATGAAAGGGGCAAATATCGACCTTTCAGCTTCAGTGGATTATGGAAATATCAATGCATATAATGGTGCTGGAAATTACGAATTAGTTGAAATTTGCGACATCGAAGGCAACAACATCATCTTAAAAGGGCGCTTACTTAACAACTATGATGCAACTGGCTCTGTTCAGCTAATCTCGTTTCCAGATTTAAACTCAATAACTATTGACGGTAAAGTAATGCCGCAGACGTGGAACGGAACAACCGGGGGGGTTGTTTTTATGAGGGCACAAACCTCTATTACCTTTAACGATTCAATAGATGTGTCATATCAAGGTTTTAGAGGTGGTGCATATCAAGTTTCCCCCTTCGACTGTAGCTTTTTATTCACTATAGATGCGTATGAATACGAAAGCTCTTCTGGGCTTGGCGCTATGAAAGGAGAGGGCATTAGTCAGTATACATTAAACGATGGGGGAAGAGGCGCTCTTGCCAACGGCGGCGGAGGTGGAAACGATCACAATTCAGGTGGTGGTGGTGGTGCTAATGTTGCTAGTGGAGGTATGGGCGGTATTAACGACGAGCCATCTACATTTAACTGTCAAGGTGATTTTCCTGGAGAGGGAGGAAAAGCATTAGTTACAGGAACGAATAGAATATTTTTAGGTGGTGGTGGTGGATCCGGACATTGCAATAGTACTTTCAATAACAAAGCTGGAAATGGTGGCGGTTTAGTCATACTCATGGCCAATGAAATTATTGGTAATGGACACCGTATCGTAGCAAATGGCGAGGACGGCTTGCGAGGTTTTGGTGATGGCGGAAGTGGTGGTGGTGCTGGTGGTTCTGTAGTTCTTTACGCTGATAATTATTCCTCGACGCTTAACATTGAAGCAAACGGGGGCAATGGCGGAAATGGAAATGGCTCCTATCTAGACGACATGGGCAATGTCTATAATTCTGCTTCTTTTCGGTGTTTTGGCCCCGGTGGTGGTGGTGGTGGTGGTCTAGTTTGGTTCAAAGGAGGCAGCACACCAAGTGGAATTAATATTGCTAATACTGGGGGAATTTCTGGAGTAGTTTCTAATACTCAAGAAACTTCTTGTGCAGGCAGTCCTCTGGGTGCAGCGCCCGGAAATGGCGGAGGGGTTCAGTTTAATGCAGCAGTTCTGTCCAGTAATAAATTAAATAAAGTTTGCGAATACAATCCTCAATTAGATGTTGGTAATGATACCGTTATCTGCTATGCACAAAACCTACTACTTAGCGCTCAGCTAAGTGGTATTTATGAATGGTCAACAGGAGAAACTACACAATCAATCCTCGTGACTAATGGCGGAGAGTATTGGGTGAAAGTGGAAATAAATGGATGGCTGATATGCGACACCATAATAATATCTAATAATGGATTGAATGTCGATTTGGGTCCAGACCAGAATATTTGCGGAGAGCAGGTTGTCACACTAGATGCTGGTCCTGGGGCAATTAGCTATCTTTGGTCCACATCAGAAATCACACAGAGTATTGAAGTTGTCCAAGGGGGAACCTACTCGATTGAAACGGATGATGGTAACTGTATCAATGCTGATGAAATAGTAATTATTGAATGTGTTGAAAATTTATTCATTCCAAATACGATTACCCCAAATAGTGATGGAGAAAATGACTTTTGGATTATTGAAGGTTTAGAAAAATATCCAGGTAACAGCGTAATAATCATGAACAGAAATGGGTCTGAGGTTTTTAAAAAGACCGATTATGACAATTCCTGGAACGGAGAAAGTTTACCAAGCACAACCTACTATTATGTAGTTGAACTCAATGATGGAATCAGCTTTTTTAAAGGAACTATCACCATTATTAGACAACAATGAAACGGAAAATAGCCATATTAATGTTGTTCCTTTGCAACTATAGCTATGGTCAACAAATTCCAGTATTTTCCCTTTACGATGTCAATAAATATATTTTAAACCCAGCATTTGCTGGATCTGAGTACTATTGGGAATTTGCTTTACAACATCGTTCGCAATGGATTGGCTTTGCGAATGGTCCCAGTACGCAGCTTTTTTCCACTCATTCTAGAATTGACGGTACTTCTTCTGGGTTTGGCGCTAATTTTTACAACGACAAAACGGGCGTTATTGGCAATACTGGGGCAAATTTAAGCTATGCTTATCACACTGATTTGTCTGATATATTTGAACTTTCTTTTGGTTTAAATGGTTCTTTTACTCAGTACAAGTTATTTGGAGATGACTTATTGTTGCACAGTGCAACTGATAATTTACTTGAACAGACGAAAGGCAAAGCGGGTATAATTAACGCCTCTTTTGGCACCGTCTTATACGCTGATAATTTTTACTTTGGACTTTCTGCCCTTAATTTATTGTCTCCAAAATTGATCTACTACAATGGAGCCTCTACGCCATTGACTACTCATTACTACTTGCAAACAGGGGGCTCAATTCAAGTTGGTACTAATTCCTCTCTATCCCCCTCTTTAATCTTTAACTACGTATCTAATAACCCTTCTCAAGTTGATCTCAGATTAAGCTATGAATATATCGATGTGTTTAGAATTGCCGCCGGCTACCGGTGGAAGGATGCTTTTATTTTTTGTGCAAGAATGAAAATTATTGATGAGCTCTATCTAGATTATGCATACGATATGGGAATCTCTCAATTAAATTCCGCTCATACCGGGTCGCATGAAATCCTGTTGTCGTATCACTTTTACTACAATTCAATATATAAAAACAGCAAGGCTAAATACAACTTTAAACGGATAAAGAAAAGAGCTGATTAGCTTGGATTTACATGCTATTTATCATTTTACGAATAATAAAATTCTGCTAGCAGACATGTTTCTTTTGCAATAAAACACGTTATTGATAGGTGATAAGGTATTTATTCATTCGCAAAAAGTTATTTATTGAAGACTGTGAATAATTATTGTTACCCTATAAAATAACGAGAACAATCCAGACTAATTTTAAACTGTGAAAGCATTAATAACCTTTTCGTATTTCTTTTTTCTTTGGCCTGTATTTGCATTTTCGGGACAGAACCCAGGGGATCCTGACACAAACAAAATTGGAGTAGATTCAATTCAGTACAGAATGGATTCCCTTATTCACTTAGGTAATCCGCGATATACATACTCGCAGAACTTCGTTTGGGCTGATTCTTCAGAAGCTTCGATATTGCGAACACCAGAATACTATAAGGATCGTTACAAAGAAAAAGACCTGATGTATAAAGTCGTCGACAATTGGGGAAAAGGTTTTGACTCACTGTACGGAACAAGAAATCTCAGGCCCATTCTTCACGGTATTGCCTATCGAGGTGGTGCCAATAATTATTTTCACGAAACTAAAAAAAGAAGGAACAGTAATCCCCTTCCAGCAGATGGTATTGACAACCTGTGTTCAGAAGGGTTTTCTCATTCCGTATACTTATATCGCACAAATTTTGATAATGCTCCAGTATCCCACAGTTGCAATTGCGAGAATGGAGGAATCAATAAAATGAAGTATTCGCAATTCGATTATTACGACACACAGCACGTTTACGACATGCTTGAAATCGTACATAAAAGCGCCCTAAATGACAGCGTCGGGCCCGTTTATTTACACTGTTGGAATGGCTGGCATGCTTCGGGGTTTATTTCTGCAATTATTTTAAAACAGTTTTGCGGTATGTCTGATTTAGAGGCGACAGCTTATTGGGATTTAGGTACGGATGGTGCAAATACCAGTCCTAGATATAATAAAATTCGCGAAGACATAAAGAATTTCAAGCCCTATCCAGAGTTTATTTTAATCGATAGCCTAGGAAATAAAGTTTGCCCTCCAATGCCTGATATTATCGACAGTTCTATGCTTCACATCACTGTAGAACACCTAGCAATTGTGCCAGAAGCAATTCCTGTCGGTACTATTATGATCATGAATAAGGTGAAATTTGGGCCAAATAAAACGACATTATCAAGTCCTGGAAATAATCCGGACCTTAAGTATTTACTCGAAGCACTAGAAAAAAGTCCCTCTCTTAAAGTTGAAATCGCTGGACATACTGACCGATCAGGAAAAGCAGCAACGAACAAAGTTCTATCAACCAAAAGAGCACAATGGGTATTTAATTACCTTGTTAAGAAAGGAATTCCTGCAGAACGAATGGTCTTTAAAGGTTACGGACATTTTAAGCCTGCCTACACCAACAAAACCAAAGAAGGGCGATCAGCAAATAGAAGAATTGAAGTGAAAGTGCTTTCAAAAAAACACAGTGATTTGACGAAGTTAGCGAATGAAGATTCTTTTGAGGAAGCCAAAGAGCTTTCGATATCTAAAATTTCAACCTACGACGTAGGTACAAGTATTATTCTGGATAAAGTCATTTTTGAGCCTGGTTTGTCAGAGCTTACCGACCCTAACTACGCACAATTAAATGAGCTTTTAGAAGTGTTAACTAAACACGCTTCCATCGCAATAGAACTTGGGGGGTTTACAGATAAATCAGGGATTCCTGAAAAAAACCTGCTACTATCAGAAGAAAGAGCCAAGGCTGTCTGGAATTATCTAACTGAACGCGGTATCGATTCGGCTAGACTTTCACATCATGGCTACGGAGATGCTAAGCCTATTGCACCAAACAAATACAGGTGGGGAAGAGATAAAAACAGACGAATTGAAGTAAAATTAATCGCTTTATAAAAAAAGTTTATAATTATCTTAGCAGGAAACGGCTAGTATGACAGAGAAAATCAACGTTACAAATGCACCAAAGCCTATGGGGTTATATCCACACGCCAGAAAAGTCGGAAACCTGCTTTTCTTAAGTGGTGTTGGCCCTAGAGCTGCTGGTTCCGGTAGTGAGGAAGCCAATATACCAGGGTTGAAGTACGATAAAAATGGCAACTACGAAAATTTTGATTTCGAAGCCCAATGCCGATCTGTATTTGACAATGTTCGAGTCATTTTAGAGGAGGCAGGATCAAGTTGGGAAAAAATAGTAGACGTCACAACATTTCTTACAGACATGAAAAGAGACTTTAAAAGTTATAATAAAATATATAGCGAGTACTTTTCAAATAACCAACCTTGCAGAACTACTGTAGAAGTAAATGCCTTACCATCACCTATCTGCATTGAATTAAAATGTATTGCTATCATTGAATAACCTACCTATTCAAGAAACTTCTGTTTAATTTTGCCGAGGTTTATATCCTTTTATCTATATTCAAATGGAATCAAATTTAAATGCAATGATTAATAAGTTACCCAAAGATTTTCGCCCTAAAGAAAATGTAGAGCTACATCTGTTGGATTCCTCAATTGCGTGGTATGAAGACGGTATCTTTTATATTTTTTCTTTACCCGATATTGACCATACGCTTGAACACGCAATTTTTCAAACTAACTTATTTAAGGAACAATATGCTCAGGGAAATAATAAACATTCAATGATTTGTGACGTGCGGGAATGTAGACCAATAAAAAGGGATGTTAGAGAGTATTACAGTAGTTCTGAGTCAACGGACATAATCACCAAATTCGCTTTCCTCATTGATTCTCCTTTTAGCAGAGTTGTCGCTAACTTTTTCATTACCATGCAAAAATCTCCTATAGAGCTGAAAATGTTCAATTCTGTAAAGGAAGCAGAAGCATGGTGCAGAAAGAAATTAAAGACAGAATGAATCCGAAATTTGTGGATATTAGAATATTAGAGGAATTAGCCAATTCCAACTCCAAAGAGAAAATTACATCTCTTATTAATGAAAATGAATATTCAACTTCTATTAAAAACCTGATTTATAAAATCTCTGAGAATTCCAATCTCATTTCCAATAATGGTGCATCCAATTCTAGAGTTAATGAGATGCAAATGGTGTTAATGAATTATGCGAACCATAACTTTGATGCAGAAGTTTCATTAACCAATAAAAGAGACATCTTCGATGCCTTGGCGCTAACGATTAACATTACAGGAGAAGAACTTAAACATAACCACGAACTTATTTTACAACGTGACAAGGAGCTGGCTGATAAAAGAATTGCCGTAGAAGATGCGAATGAAGGGTTAAAAGCATCGCTAAATAAACAGCTTTTCTTAAAACAAGAACTCCATCATCGCGTAAAAAATAATCTTCAATTTATCGCGGGACTATTACTTTTGAAAGTTCAAGACACTAATAACCCTGAATTAGAAAGAATTCTGCTGGATGTGCAAACAAAAGTAATCAGCATTAGTAAGTTGCACGATATTATGCTAGAATCTGATACTACAGACAAAGTTGAATTCAACGGCTATTTATCTGATATTGGGGAGATGCTGGTTGACACTTCAGGATTGAAAGGATCTGTTAAAGTTTCTGGTGAGCATTTTTATATGAGAATTGAATCCGCAAGTAGGCTTGCCATTGTCTTAAATGAAATCATTACTAATAGCATAAAATACAACTGGAAGAATAAATTAAAAAATCAAGTACTTATTAAATTGAAATCAGACCCCGGCAATTTACTACTGCACTATTCAGAGGGAAAATCCAATTTTGATTTTATCTATCAAAAAAAGGGGATGGGTTCAAAACTATACGACATGATCATGATTCAACAATTAAAAGCTACCCGAGAAACTTGTCATTCGCACGTAAACTGTAATGTCTTTACAATACCTAAAACTGAAATAAGCTAGTGTAGAGTAGACTAAGGAAAAACTCGAACTCAAACCAAATTGTTGCCTTTGTTCTTTTTACGAAACAGTTCTATCGCACCAACAACATTGGATTCATTAAATGGTTTAGTTATGTATGCTACCGGATTTGTTGCTAATGCTCGATTCATCGTATCTCTGTCGTTATTAGCTGTAAGATACATAAATGGAATTTGAGCTTCAGATAGCACCTCACCTAATTCAATGCCTGTCTCTTTGCCACCTAACCGAATATCTAATAATGCAACATCTGGAGGCTTGTTTAAAATCATACTACAAACGTCCGCTTTGTTATCTGCTATACCCGTAATGACATATTGATTTTTCTCTAGAACGTACTTAATGTAATTTCCAATCAGTACATCGTCTTCAACAATTAAAATTTCCATTCTCTTTTTCAACGACTTAATTTGTGTTTAATTATACCTGACATAATTCTCAAAAAATTCAAACCACATCTTTGACTAAATCAAGTCCGATTTCAAATTAAGCAATGTTCATTTATTATTTACTTAGAATAATCTTTTTGGTTATTAAATGATTATTGGAAGTAATCTTCAATAAATATACTCCTGAACTTTCACCAGTCAAGTCAATTTCAATTTTTGAAACAGGATTACCAAAAGAGGCAATGCGTTCTCCAATTAAATTTAATACTTCAATAGAGCTAATCTTCGTATTCTTATTTTCAACCGTAAATATTCCTCTAGACGGGTTGGGATAAATTTTGAACTCTAATATTTCATTCGTCTCTTGTATTCCAAAGCTTCCATCAACAAAAACACTCAAGGTGTCGGTGCATCCAGCGGTGTCTGTAACTGTCACATGATAGGTTCCAATCGCAAGGGCCGTTAAATCTTCTGAATCATCGTTATCACCAGTACCGTCATTATCCCAGTCAAAAACATATCCTGGTGTTCCACCACTGACAGTCAAATCTATTTCTCCATTGCTAAGGCCACCCGAAGCAGATGTTGTAGAGGCTGATAAAACAATCGCACTAGGTTCCAAAATAACTACAGAGTCTGTGTAAGAGCAGCCAACAGAATCCGTGACCACGTAAAAATGTGTTCCCGCTGGCAGCATACTCGGCATAACAGCGCCCCAATCAGCAGTTGCCACACCAACATTCCCCGTTATTACTAACGCGGCAGTTCCTGTAGAATCACCGTTGCATAAGACATCTGTGGTATTACTAGATGCTGTTAAGGGAGCAGTAACGGTAACATCAAAAGTACATGTTGCTACATTGTTTCCTGCATCAGTAACCGTATAGGAAACTGTCGTTGTACCTTGTGAGAAAGCGTCTCCTGAATTATGAGAGCTGGTTACTACGGGTGAAGAGCAATTATCAAATTCTAAAGGACCACTCCATGTAACTATTGCCGTACAGCTATCCGCATTGGCAGCTACAACAATATTTGCTGGGCAATTACTAAAATATGGAACAATCGTGTCAAGTACTGTGACCGCAGCTACACAATCAGAAGAATTTCCCAAAGCATCTGTTCCCGTTAGCGTTACGTCAGTTCCACCTAATGAGGGCGAGTAAGAGCCAACTGGAAATGGTATAGTCGCAAACGTATTACTTGTCTCACCGTCAAGTGCATTTGTTCCGCTGTATCTCCATTCAGCATCATTAAAAGTTGACCCTAGGAAACGCGTATTTTTTGAATAAGCCCAACCATCTACATGATCCCAAGGCTCACCTGTTCCATCAACATTTACATCACCAAATACGTCAATAACGCTTCCCATGTGAAACAACTCAATAGCGTCATCTCCATTTATATTCATAGAGTTATCAATAAAATCTGCGTCAAATCCAAAAAAGTCTGCAAATCCAGCCGAATCACTGGTAGCATAAACAAACTGCCCTGCCGTTAATGCAATAGAAGGAAATGGAAACTCAGCTATTCCCGTGGTTCCTGAACCATTGTTTGCCGAACTAATTCCATATTGACTCAAGTCAGCAATAGCATTCAAAGCATACAGCTCAACTCCTTTTGGCAATCCACCAGGTAAAGGGCCATCAAAAGCTCCGGTAATTACTAGGTTATTGGGTGATGGGGGCAAAACGTCTGAACAATCAAAGGTAGAGACATCAATTGCTAGATTAAATGTATTGCAGTTATCTGTTGTTCCTCCATCTACATCCGCAGCAATAATCGATGCAGTTCCACTGCTATCCAAATACACATTAATATTCTGACATACAACTGTAGGTCCTTCGCCATCAGTCACTGTTATAAAAACGGTATCCTTATCACATAATGGTGTGGGCAAAGTTGGGTCACAAACCTGATAAGTTAGAGTATCTGACCCACAAAAGCCCGCTGGCGGATCATACGAAATACTATCTCCATTAATCACAGTAGCAACTCCCCCAGAAAAAGGTGGGACAACAATACTTGTAGTTAATGGATCCATATTGGGATCTGTGTCATTGGCTTGTACATCAATAAAATTACCTGTTGTTCCACCTACAACAGTAGCCATGTCTGGATTGGCAACCGGTGGGCCCGGAGGTAATGGGTAGTTAACGATAACACGCGCGAAAATTCCTGTTCCCCAAGCGGGGTTTTCATCCAACTCGATAAGACCACCGCCAACAACTCGGTCTAGCTCAACAAAATTTGCAGCTCCAAAATTGTAATTAGCCGAAGATAGTGCAATTGTCGTGACCGTACCACAAGAATTAACAATCGCACCGTAAGTGCCCTCCGCTGAGCTGTTTAGGCTAACTGGGATTGGATTTGGACAATCATTCCAAGATTCATAAATCTCAAGTGTGATAGAGCTCGGTCCAACACTTCCAGTGCTGGTCCAAGCAAAGCCCAATGCTCCGCCAAAACCATAAACTAAAGCGCCCGTTGCTGCCGGACAATTGAAGCTACCCACTAAGTCCGGAGTGGAAATTTCGGCGGTTCCGAGGTCATAAATAACCGTTTGGCTAAATCCAACATTAAATGCAATAAACAAAGTTAGTGAGGATAGAATTTTTTTCATGGTGTGATGTATTATCGTTTAAAACTAAGGGATGCGTAATTTATTACAAAAACATTGAATAACAACTGTTTCTACGAGAAATTAGCTTTTCTTTCTAATCTTTGGAGTGCTGCAACAATGAAGGAAAATCTCAATTTGATGGCTATAATTTCCTTTCTTTGGTTTGGTTTTAATGTTATTTTAGCTTCAAAGCAATTCATTGATTAACATTGTCCCCGGAAAATATAACGGCAACTGCATTGCCAATTCCTCTAAAAGTATGATGCAACGAGTAATTGCTGGTGCATTTTTGGCTAATGGTGAAACGACAATCCACAACCCTTGTCGTAGTGACGATTGTTTAGCTGCTCTCGGAATTATACAGGCTGCAGGAGCTACAGTAGTTATAGGCACCTCTATTGCAATAACAAAAAACACTCCTCGCACCCCACCTAGCGAAGTCTTTTGTGGTGAGTCTGGTCTCGGTATACGTATGTTTACTCCTATTTTAAGTTTGTATCAAGAAGAAATAAATATTCTTGGTGGTGGTTCATTGAAAAGCCGAACAATGAACATGATAAGTTCTGTATTGAATCAACTTGGCGTTCGATGCGTAACAAACCAAGGAAAGCTGCCTATACGTGTGAAAGGGCCACTAAAAAATGGCAATGTTACTCTCAATGGCAGTATAACATCGCAATTTCTATCTGGACTCCTTATGGCTTTGCCTGTAACTAAAGGAAAGTCAATAATTAAAGTAAACTCGTTAAATAGTCGCGGCTATATTGACTTAACTCTTCAAGTCCTTCGTCAATTTGGAATTAAAATCTCTCATGAGCGTTACGAGGTATTTCAAATTGAAGGAAATCAGCAGTACAGTCCCTGCGAAATTACAATTGAAGGTGATTGGAGTGGCGCCGCATTTCATGTGGTTGGTGCGGCCATTAGCGGAAAAATATCTATCTCTGGACTATCCTGTTCCTCCAATCAGCCGGATAAGAAAATATTAGATGCAATAGCTCAGGTTGGGGGGATTGTTGATGTAAATAAAAATTTAATTTCTATTGAAAAAGGAGGTTTAAATAGCTTTACTTTTGATGCTACAGATTGTCCGGACTTATTCCCTCCGCTTGCAGCATTAGCAGCGAATTGCAAGGGAACATCAACTATTAAAGGCGTAGGTCGACTACTTCATAAGGAAAGCGATAGAGCGGCGACCATAAAAAGTGAATTACAAAGTGTAGGCATCAGTGTAATATTGAAAGAAAATGAAATGAAAATTACGGGAGGAGAAATTTCTGGCGGAACAATCAATTCTCACAACGATCATCGAATCGCTATGATGGGAGGAATTCTGGCTATTAATGCCAAATCACCGATTTCAATTGTAAATTCTAAGGCAATTACTAAATCTTATCCCAATTTTTTCCAAACTTTGAATGAACTTGGAATTCAAACTGAAGAATGCTAGAGCAGTATCAAAATCTATCTATTAATGACTTTGATTATTCTCTTCCTGAGGAAAAAATAGCAAAGTACCCGTTAGCCAATCGGTCTGATTCTCGCTTGCTGATTTGTAAGCGTGCAGGGTTCATATCAGAAGCAAAAATGATTGACATCGGCGACTACTTGCCGTACGATAGTGTCTTGTTCTTCAATCAAACAAAAGTGGTAAACGCTAGGCTACTTTTTAAAAAAGAAACGGGTGGGGTAATTGAAATTTTTTGTCTTGAACCGTGTGACAATATTGATCCTCAAGTAGCATTGCAACAAAAAAATACCGTTAAATGGAATTGCATGATTGGTGGGGCTAAAAAATGGAAAGACGGTCCCATTTCAATGACTCTTGATGGAATAGAAGTAAAAGCAACTAAAATTGGCAGAAGTAAAGACGACTTCGTAATCTGTTTTGAATGGCCAGGAAGCTTGTCCTTTTCTGAAATTTTGGAAAAATCAGGAGAATTACCGTTGCCTCCTTATATGAATCGGAAAGCAGAAAAAGAGGATTTAACCCGTTATCAAACCGTTTATGCGCAACATGAAGGCTCTGTTGCTGCGCCAACCGCTGGGTTGCATTTTACAGAAGAGCTAACAGATTCTTTTGCATCCAAAGGAGTTTCTTCTGTTTTTCTCACTCTTCATGTTGGTGCGGGGACTTTCAAGCCGGTAAAAACAAATTCTATAAGTGAACACGCCATGCACGCTGAACTTATAGATGTATCTATCGATGCTGTTTTTGGTATTATTGAAGCCCTTGGCCCAATTATTCCTGTTGGCACCACCTCCCTAAGAACTTTGGAAAGTCTTTACTGGTTTGGAGTGTTGGCTTCCCTCGGAGAACTTAATGGAGACGTGCCCGAATTAGGCCAATGGAGTCATGCCTCCCTGCCGGAATTGAACTTGAGACAAAGCATTAGGTCTCTGCTGGACTATTTGGATGCGCATGGCAAAACAAGATTTGTCGCTAAGACAAGTTTAATGATTACTCCGGGGTACAAATTTAAAGTTGCCCGTGGCCTAATTACCAATTTTCATATGCCAAAAAGTACCCTTTTGCTTATCATAAGCGCAATGATTGGAGATAATTGGAAAACACTTTACAAGCATGCTTTAAAAAATGATTTTCGATTTTTAAGCTATGGAGATTGTTGCCTTTTACTGCCTTAAGATATCAATGATTAGCACACGCTGTTTGAATCAAAAACTTGTCTTCTAAAATTCGCTATTTTCATTATCTTCGCGAACCTTTGAATCATAAGGCATGAGTAAGAAATATCAGGAACATAAGGGATTAAACCTTCCAAAGGTTGCAGAATCAGTCTCTGAAAGGTGGAATGCCAATCAAATTTTTGCAAAAAGCATCTCGTCTCGAGAAGGAAAAACGCCGTTCGTGTTTTTTGAAGGTCCCCCATCTGCCAATGGACTTCCAGGTATCCATCATGTTATGGCTAGAGCGATAAAAGATATATTCTGTCGCTACAAAACGCTAAAAGGATTCCAAGTTAAGCGAAAGGCTGGATGGGACACACATGGTCTTCCTGTTGAATTGGGTGTAGAAAAAGAGCTTGGCATAACAAAAGAAGATATTGGAAAAACCGTCAGTATTGAAGATTACAACGACGCTTGTCGAAAAGCAGTAATGAAATACACCGATGTATGGAATGACTTAACAAGGAAAATGGGCTATTGGGTAGATATGGATGATCCTTATGTTACCTATGAGAGTAAGTACATGGAATCTGTTTGGTGGCTACTGAAACAAGTGTATAACAAGGATTTGCTTTATAAAGGATATACTATTCAGCCCTATTCACCCGCAGCAGGAACCGGCCTCAGCTCTCACGAATTGAATCAACCAGGAACTTATCAAGACGTTAAAGACACCACCGTTGTTGCCCAATTTAAGGCAAAAGCCAATTCCTTACTGCCTGATGATACTTACATATTGACCTGGACGACTACACCCTGGACGCTCCCCTCTAATACCGCACTTTGCGTGGGACCTAAAATCGAATATGTTCTTGTTAAAACTTTTAATCAGTACACCCACTTACCAGTAACCCTTCTTTTAGCAAAAAGCTTAGTCGAGAAACAACTTACAGGTAAATACATTCGTGCAAATGAAGAGTATCTTTTGGCCAACTATTCGGCGAATGACAAAAAAATTCCTTTTGAAATTATTAAGGATTTTATTGGGTCCGAACTCATAGGCATCGAATACGAACAATTATTGCAATATGCCCTTCCATACGAGCATTCTGAAAAAGCTTTTCGAATCATTTCAGGTGCATTTGTTACCACAGAGGATGGAACTGGAATTGTCCACATAGCACCCACTTTTGGAGCAGATGATGCGTTGGTTGCAAAAGAAGCTGGAATTCCACCTATGTTGATTCTTGACGACAATAACAACCCCGTTCCTTTAGTAGACCTTCAAGGAAGATTCGTTCCTCAAATGGGGGATTTGGCAGGAAAATATGTAAAGCAAGAATTCTACAAAGAATCTCCCCCTGAGAAATCTGTTGATGTTGAAATTGCGATTAAACTGAAAGAAGAAAACCTGGCTTTCAAAGTTGAAAAATACGAACACAGCTATCCACACTGTTGGCGAACAGATAAACCCGTATTGTATTACCCGTTGGATTCTTGGTTCATTAAGGTGACTGATTTTAAAGATAAAATGGTTCAGCTAAATGACACCATTAATTGGAAGCCCGCTAGTACAGGAACTGGACGATTTGGAAACTGGCTAGAAAATGCCAACGATTGGAATCTCTCCCGATCGAGATTTTGGGGAATCCCACTTCCGATATGGCGAACTGAAGATGGTGATGAAACTATTTGTATCGGGTCTGCTGAAGAGCTTAAAAATGAATGTCAAAAAGCCGTTGAGGCCGGCTTAATGGATGTGAACCCTTTGCGAAATTTTGAACCGGGGAACATGTCAGAAGACAACTATCGTACATTTGACCTTCACAAGAATTATGTCGACGCGATTACATTAGTCTCAGCTAATGGAAAGCCCATGAGTCGAGAAGCAGACCTGATTGATGTATGGTTTGACTCTGGCTCAATGCCATATGCACAGTGGCATTACCCATTTGAGAATAAAGACCTCATTGACCAAAACAAGTCCTTTCCTGCAGATTATATTGCAGAGGGCGTTGATCAAACGCGCGGATGGTTTTACACGCTTCATGCCATTGCTACAATGTGTTTTGATTCCGTCGCCTATAAAAATGTTGTTTCTAATGGCTTAGTCTTGGATAAGAATGGTCAGAAAATGTCTAAACGACTGGGGAATGCCGTTGAGCCTTTTGAAAACTTACGCACTTACGGTCCGGATGCTACAAGGTGGTACATGATTACCAATGCTCAACCTTGGGACAATCTAAAATTTGATATTGAAGGGATTAAAGAAGTTCAACGCAAATTCTTTGGAACCCTGTACAATACCTATGGCTTTTTTGCATTATATGCTAACGTAGACGGTTTCGACGCTACAACGAATTCTATCCCTATTGAAAACAGACCAGAAATAGACCGGTGGATTTTATCCAAGCTAAATACCTTAATTCTTGAGGTAAATGATGCCTATGAGCAATATGAGCCGACAAAAGCTGGTAGACTGATTCAAGAGTTCGTCAGCAATCAGCTCAGTAATTGGTATGTGCGGTTATGCCGCAGGAGATTTTGGAAAGGCGACTATTCTGAAGATAAAATAGCAGCTTATCAAACGCTTCATACTTGTTTAGAAAAAGTCGCGCTCATCATGTCTCCAATTGCACCGTTTTATGCTGATCAATTATTTCTTGACCTCAATGCGCACCGTTCTATTGAGTCCGTTCATTTAGAGGTTTTTCCTGATGTTGACAAAAATGCCATTGATTCAGATTTAGAACAAAGAATGGACATTGCTCAGTCCATTTCATCCTTGGTGTTAAGCCTAAGAAAAAAAGAAAAATTAAAAGTTCGACAACCATTACAAAAAATTATGGTTCCTATTACTAATGCTGTTTTCCAAAGACAGGTTGAAGAGATAAAAGAACTGGTTCTGTCGGAAGTTAATGTAAAGGAATTAGAGTTGATTAGTGAGGCTTCAGAAGTTTTGGTGAAAAAAATTAAGCCCAATTTTAAAACTATTGGCCCTAAGTATGGCAAACATATGAAAGCATTGGCTTCTCTTATTAAAGAGTTTGATCAAGGCACTATTTCATTAATTGAAAAAACAGCGCGCTGGGAATGTGAAATTTCTGGAGAACAAGTTATTCTTGAATTGTCTGATTTCGAAATAGAAACGGCAGACATTCCGGGGTGGTTAGTTGCAACCGAAAATGGAATAACCGTTGCTCTGGACGTTACTTTGAATGATCAATTAATTGAGGAAGGTATTGCCAGAGAATTTGTAAATAGAATACAGAACATTCGAAAAGACAGTGGTTTAGAAGTAACTGATCGTATTAATTTATCAATTTCTAGCCACGATAAAATTGACCGTGCAATAAATAACAATTTAAATTATATTTGCTCAGAAACACTGGCGGAATCTCTACAAATTGTAACCCAAGTAGATGGTGGTACGTTAGTTGAAATTGAGGATGGTGTCTCAGCTTCCATTAGTATTGAGAAACTGAATTAAAACAGACAAAAATGGCGGAATTAAATAAAACAAGGTATAGCGATAATGAACTTCAAGAGTTCCAGGAAATAATAAACAGCAAATTAATGGAAGCTCGAAAAGACTTAGAACTTTTAAAAGGTTCATTGTCTCATTCCGATGACAATGGAACAGATGATACGGGTGCAGCTTTTAAAATGATGGAAGACGGTTCTGAAACCTTGTCAAGGGAAGAAACTGCTCAGCTGGCTGCTCGTCAAGAAAAGTTCATTCTCAATCTAGAAAATGCACTTGTGAGAATACAAAACAAGACCTACGGGCTGTGCAGAGTAACCGGTAAATTGATTAAAAAAGAACGGTTGAAACTAGTCCCTCATGCTACATTAAGTATGGAAGCCAAGCTCAGACAGTAATTCCAATTGAAAAAAGTTCTACTAATTGTCTTAGTTGTTTTGTTAATCGACCAAATTGTGAAGATTTGGATCAAGACAAACCTTAATTATGGCGAACACATTAATGGTGGATTTATCGACCTGTACTTCGTTGAAAACGAAGGAATGGCATTTGGTATGTCTTGGGGTGGAGTAACAGGAAAATTAATTCTAAGTATTTTTAGAATATTAGCTGTTGCTGCCATCGGTTATTTCATTTATACGCAAACTAAAAAGCCTGAGGTCCACAAAGGTTTTATTTTTTCAATGAGTTTGATTTTTGCCGGTGCAGCAGGTAACATAATTGACAGTGCTTTTTACGGGTTTTTATTTGACAAGGGGACCGTCTTTAATGGAAGTTATTGGGAACATTATTCGGGAGTTGCTCAGCTTAACATTCAAGGGTACGCAGGCTTTCTGCAAGGAACTGTAGTAGACATGTTCCAATTTGATATGGAATGGCCTGAATGGATGCCTTGGATTGGGGGCAATCAAGTATTCGATGCCATCTGGAATTTTGCTGATTTCTGTATTTCTATTGGCGTGTTAATTATCATTTTGAGGCAGAAAACATTCTTGAAAAAAAAAGAAGCTCTAACTGAAAGTGAACCCGTATAAAATACCTTTCTTAGATTAATTTTTGCGCTATTAGATACTCGGCTATTTGTACGGAGTTAGTCGCAGCACCTTTTCTTAGGTTATCTGAAACTACCCACATATCCAGCGTGTTTGGATTCGATTCATCTCGCCTAATTCGGCCAACAAAAACCGCATCTTTATCTTCAGAAAAAAGCGGCATCGGATAAACATTTACATCCACATTGTCTTGTACAACGACACCCTCCGTTGCAGCGAGCTCCTTCCGAATATTTGAAATGTCAAATTCTTTTTTCAGTGCGACATTGACCGCCTCCGAATGTCCTCCTATTACGGGAACACGAACAACTGTAGCCGTTATTCTTATACTCGCGTCTCCGAGTATTTTTCTTGTTTCATTAACTAATTTGATTTCTTCTGTTGTATATCCATTATCTAAAAAATCTCCTCCATGAGGCAAGCAGTTCTTGTCAATGGGGTACGGATAAGCCATCTCACCTTTAACTCCATTTCGCTCATTTTCCAACTGCTGAACAGCAGCTACTCCTGTGCCGCTAACCGATTGGTAAGTTGAAATAACCAACCTTTCAATTCCATAATTTCTATGTAGCGGCAGCAGCGCTAATACCATTTGAATTGTAGAGCAATTCGGGTTGGCAATTATTTTATCTGCTTTCGTAAGCGAATCTGCATTGATTTCTGGAACAATCAATTTTTTATCTTGGTCCATTCTCCAAACAGAGCTATTATCAATTACTGTTGTCCCGTTAGCAGCAAATTTTGGCGCCCATTCTTTCGAAACAGAACCACCAGCTGAAAAAATTGCAATTTCTGGACACGCATCTAGCGCTTCTTGTAATCCCACAATAATTTGATCGGACCCTCCCCAACTAATTCGCTGACCAATACTTCTTTTCGAGGCCGTTAAAATCAATTCTGAAATGGGCAAACTCCTTTCCGAAAGAACTTTTAAAATAATTCTCCCAACCATACCTGTGGCACCTACAACCGCAATCTTCATCATTAAATAATTTGCCATCAAATGTACTATATTTACAAATCACGTCTTGGAACACTCACTTGAAAAATATAGGTCACTTTTTTTGTTAACTACTTTTTTGGTATTCGTTAACTCTTTAACATTAAAGGCGCAATTAATTGATGATTTTGCCGACGGCGATTTTACTTCTGCACCTTCATGGACGGGAGACAACGCGTTTTTTGCTATTGATGCTAATCAATTACGATCAAATAGCGCCGTTGCGGCTAGCTATTATTTAAGTACGCCGAGCACTCTGTCGATTGACGCACAGTGGGAATTTTCAATCGACTTTCAATTAGCGACCTCTGGTGTTAATTATGCACATGTTTTTTTAATGGCTGATAATGCCGATTTAAATGCTGTTACTAACGGATACTACATTAAAATTGGTGGAACCACCGATGAAATTTCATTCTATAAAATGGTTTCCGGGATAGTAACACTATTAATAGATGGTACTGATGGAACCATTAATTCGAGCAGTAGTAACCCTTTCAATATTAGAGTAATTAGAACCGTTGCTAATGATTGGTCTCTTGAAATAGATGATGGAGCTACCGGAAGTTATATAAACGATGGTGTTGTAAATGACAATTCCATCAGCTCTTCCACTCATTTCGGAGTTTTTATTGAGCAGTCTTCTGCTGCCAGTGCAGTCAACGGACACTACTTTGATAACTTCTCCGTGGGTGCTATTCCTGTCGACCTAACTCCTCCCGATTTAATTAGTACAATCGCCACTAGCTTCACTGATGTTGATCTTACTTTTACTGAGCCTTTGGATCTTGTAAGTGCTCAAACCTCATCCAATTTTAGTGCGGACGGAGGGCTAGGGGCACCTTTTAGTGCAACGTTAGATGGAGTTGATCCGACTCTCGTACACCTGTCTTTTTCAACCCCTTTCGTTAACGGACAAACCTATTCATTAACGGCCTTGAACATAGAAGATATTAGCGGAAATACAATGATTACCGCTTCGAATGATTTTATGTATTTCGTCCCTGACACGCCGAATTATCGAGAAGTTGTAATCAATGAAATCTTAGCAGACCCAACGCCCCAAATTGGTCTGCTAGATGCCGAATTTATAGAAGTATTAAATACAACTAGTACCAAATATTTTGATTTAAGTGGCTGGGAATTTTCAGATGGGTCAAGTACTGGAAGTATCGGCAGCTATGCTTTAGGCCCAGGAGCTTACGTTATTTTGGTTGCGACAGGAGAAGTAGCCAACTTTAGTCCCCTTTGGCCCAATGTTATAGGAGTTACTTCATTTCCTTCGTTGAATAATGCAGGAGAGAATATTACCTTAAAAGATGCCGGCGGCAACCTAATCGATGCCGTTAACTATACAGATTCTTGGTATCAAGATATTGACAAAGAAGATGGTGGCTGGTCTTTAGAACAAATAAATCCAGATCTTCCGTGCAGTAGTAAGGCCAATTGGCGGGCATCTGACGGCGTTGACGGAGGCACTCCTGGAGGTGTGAACGCCGTATTTAATAATACTCCCGATACCATTGCTCCTGGCCTCAATAAAGTAACCGTTGTTGATAATACAACTCTTTTAGTCCATTTCACAGAAGAAATTTCAAACCCTGGTGCGTTTGTTGTTGTTCCTTTTGTGCCCATTACAAGTGCATCAGTGTCCGTTGGGAATCCTCAAGAAATTATCGTTGTACTAGGATCTGTTTTGGATACCGGATTCGTTTATTCAATCGCGGTTACCGGGGCTTCGGATTGTTCGGGAAATACTTTACCGACGGGCGAAAGTTCGTTTGTTTTACCGAGTGTACCTCAAGCTAAAGACATCATTATAAACGAAGTTTTATTCAATCCTTTAACGGGCGGAGCTGACTTTGTAGAGTGCTATAATAATTCCGCTAGATTCATAGATATACATGGGTTTTATCTCGCCAATTACAGTGATGATACGATTTCGAATGCAAAATATATCAACACCAACTTTATTTTAAGCCCCCAAGAGTATGTTGTATTTACAGAAGACAGTACTGCTGTTAAAAGAGATTATTTAAATGCTCAAGCAGGGAGGTTTGTGCAAACTGATTTACCCACATATTCAAACGAGTCTGGAGATGTTTTCTTAATCCTCCCTTCTAATCCAGTTAGTGATTTCTTTTCTTATCACGAAGACATGCATTTCGGTTTAATCAACAATCCTGACGGGATTTCTTTAGAAAGAATTGACTTTAATCAAAGTACAAACAACACTTCGAACTGGCACTCAGCAGCTGAGTCCATTGGGTTTGCTACTCCTGGATATGAAAATTCACAGTATTATCCTGGTATGGTTACGGAGGATAACATTGCAATAGATCCACCCCTATTTTCTCCAGATAACGATGGCCACGAAGACGTTATTCACATCTCTTATTCCATGGATAGTCCGGGCTATGTAGGAAATGTAAGCATTTACGATACTAAGGGCAGATTAATAAAGTCATTAGTACAGAACGAACTCTTAGGAATCACTGGGGTGTTCACATGGGACGGAATTACCAATGATCGACTCAAGGCTCGAATCGGAACATATATCGCATATTTTGAAGTTTTCACTATAGAAGGATTAGTGACCGGGGTAAAAAAACCTTTCGCGCTAGCTGGACAATTTTAATTCTGATCTTTGTCATCCATAAAAACGTCCATAAGGCCATTGATGCCCTCCATGATGCCATCCGCCTCAATGTCTATTAGAACAGAATCTACCATTTCGTGAACCCCAGAAATAATTTGATTCGACACACTGTCTATTCCTTCTTTTATTTCTTCAAATTCATTTGCTAAACCAAATGCTTCAAAATCAATGTTTTCTATGTTTTCTCTATAAAACTCTAATGTGCTTATCTCTCTGTAGCCATCGATACTGAAAATTGAATCGTCCAGTTTTTTCATTTCCACTGCAGACGCTTTAACAGTCATTCCAATTTTTCCAAATAATTTATCTTCAAAATATAAGGGGAAACCAAGCCCTGAAAAATCATAATTTTCCATGCCTTCTATTTTCATAATTGTCGGACGCATCCTTTCTAAAAGATCTTCACTCATACCCACATTGCAGTCAAAGTAATCTCCTTTAAGTACATAATCATGACAAGCATAATTTGCTATTTTTCTTTGTTTTGACGAAGCGACTAATTTTAATTTCAAGGAATCCAACTGACTGGGCATTAACTTAAAGCTGAACCCTTTAATGTCACCCTCCAGTAAACTTTGAAGCATGTAGGTTTTGTCTTTGTCGTTAATCACGTATATGTTTTGATTATTCAGGTTGTAAATAATTTTTGTAAAAGCACCTCGAAAAGAACCAAATATTTTATTACTAGGTTCTGTAATCAGCATGGCCTTGTCCTCTTTTATGTAAAAATCAATAACCGAATTAGCTGCCTGACCTATTATATTATCAATAATGCTAAAATCCTCACTTAGTCCCGTTTCAAATTCAGCATTATAGGAAATCTTTCCTTCAAAAGGTTTTTGACTGCATCCCGTAATTACTAAAATTAGTAACAGTACATATGTGGTCTTTTTCATCTCTAATTTCATTAGTTTGTAATGTACAAAGGAATACAATGCTATTTGTTACCAAAAAGGTAAATTATAGAACTTTAACATTCTGACTTCTACTAAACACCTTTAAATTGAAAAAGGCCCCACCTCCGTGGGGCCTTTTGTGCATCAAGTAAACAAATAAGCAACTTTAAAGCAAGGATGTTAAAGTCCGCCTACGATTTTAAATGTTTTAATTCAACCCTAGTTTATTCATACTAAAATTGTACTTCTTTCGAAGCTTAACAAGCATTCGAGCCTGTCTCATTTTTGAAGCCTTAACAAAAGTTCTTTCGTTATCCGAATCCAACATTTCCAGGACTTCGTTGTGCAAATTTTGCGGTAATTCCCTTCGCATATCAACCGTGTAAAAACAATCTTATTAAATAATCGGCGGCAAATTTAATTCAATTTTTAGATCTGCCTATGTTTTTTCTGTGTTAATATTCAACAGGGAAAAAGTAGCGTTAGTCGACTAATTTAAACATTTTATCGAAACTTTTTACTGTTTCCTCTAGAATTTTCAAAAATATGTATGGTTAGACCCAACATTAATAAGGAATAAAATAGGTCTTCAACCGGTATTGTACCCAGCCTTACATTCAAAATGTGGTCACTATTGTACCACACCACCTCTCCTTCGATTGAAGATCCTGTCAATAGACTATTAACTATGATAAAGGGCACTATAGACACAAAATAAGCCAATAAGAATTTGCTAAACCAAGGGGTTTTCTTAAAAACATGAAACAGCAAGAAAAACGACGCACTGAAAAAAGTAATCGTGGTATATAATTTTTCCAGATTACATGCAGCCGTGACAACTAAAACAATTATTAAAATAACTGAAATTGTTCTGTGGGTTTTCAAGAGAACATCTGATTTAATGTAATAATTCAGGCAGGCATAAATAAAAACACAAGCATAAGGAACCACAATGAAAAAAAGTATTTCTTCTATGGGTAATTTGAAAAGGTAAATACCACATAAATACTTCTCATTAAATCCCCAAATCTGATTTTCAGTAAAAGCCACATCCCACGGAACGAAAACCAACATCATCAAAAAAAGACTCAAAAAAAGGCTCTTCCAATTCTTGTAAAACGCAACCTTTTTATCAAAACTTAAAAGAAGAGGCCCAACGAGCGTTAGACCATCTACTAGGAGATAAAGACCCTTCATCTAGAAGAAACAGTATTAGCCCTTTTCGCTTCCCGAATGTACTTTAAAGGGACAATTAACATTCCAAAACACTCTCCATCCTCTTTGCCAAGATGTTTATGGTGTACTTTGTGCGCTTTTCTTATTCCCATTAAATAGCTGTTTTTACTCTTTTTTAACCACTTAAATCGTTGGTGAATAAAAACATCGTGAACCAAAAAGTAGCATGCCCCGTAGAGTGCTATACCTAAGCCAACATCAACCACAGGAGGCAATTGATACATCATGCCAAACATGATAAATAACCAAGATGGAAGAGCAAAAACTAGAATAAATAAGTCATTTTTTTCGATAAATCCTGGCCGTTTTACATGGTGGTCCGCATGAATGTTCCAAAATACTCCATGCATGATGTACTTGTGCGTAAACCACGCTACAAATTCCATTGCCAAAAATGCACTTGAAATTACAACTATACTCGTTAATATGCTCAAATCGACGTGTTTAAACCAAAATTAAGTATTGTAAAGAACACTACCAACACTAAGAACACCACGACAGCAAAATTGTTCTTGAATTCTGGTTTAATGGTGAAGCTCGCCAACTGAATTAGATACGCTATAATAAACCATGCGATGAAATTTTGAAGTGGGGGCGGATTATGTAAACCCCAACTCCAAAAATCTAGCTTAATTGCAACCGGCTCAATCAAAACATCTAGGCCAACCATGAGGAGCGCACCAAGCAATGATTTAATCCATCTATTACTCGAAATTTTAGTAGCAATTACCATGGTGCAATACGTAAGTATAGCCCAATTGAGCCCAATAACAACAGATACATCAAGCAGTTTAATTCCAAGAGTTTCACCATATTCATAAGAGCCAAATATCCAGCCAGTATTAACTCCTATTGCTTCAAACCCAAAGCCAATAATCGCAGAAAATAATAAAATGTAAACATCCCTTCGATCGAATTTCCCATGTGTTATTGCAAGTAATACAGCGACAAAAAGAAGATTATACGAAGTGAGTGATGCGTACCAGGCTCCGCTTTCTCCAAGTATTCCAACGATGCCAACAACATATATTATCAATAATAATAAAGTACTTAGGATTATAATGTTCTTGTGCTTTGTCATATTATGGTTTTGGGATTAAATCAGCAACAATTTGAGCCGATAGCAAACAAAGTGGAATACCTCCACCAGGATGAACCGATCCTCCGGCAAAATATAGCCCACTTATTGATCTCTTAAAATTAGGATGTCTTAAAAAGGCAGAAAATTTACTGTTAGAGCTTGCCCCGTACAATGCTCCTTGATAAGAAGAAGTTTTAGACTCTATTAATTCTGGAGTCAGCAGCTCCTCTAATTGTATCAACGGCTCAATTTCTACCTTTAATATTCTACTTAACTTGTTCAGGATGTTAGCCCGAGATTGGGCAATGAGCTTTTTCCAATCTTGCCCGCGATTACTGGGCACATTAATCATAACAAACCAATTTTCACATCCCTTTGGTGCGTCGGACTTTTCAGCTTTAGATGAGATGTGTATATAAATTGTCGGGTCGTTTGAAATTGTATTGTCTTGAAAAATAGACTTGAATTCCTCCTTATAATCATCTGAAAAAAATATATTATGTAAATCAAGGGAGGGGAATTCCCTTTTAATGCCCCAGTAAAAAATAATAGCAGAGCTTGACCTTTCTTGTGTCAAAATCGACTCAGGTGCTTTTATACTCGGCATTAACTGATTATACGTTGGAACAACGTCCATATTGGAAACAACAATATCAGCTAAAACCTCTTCGGATGCTCTTATTCCAATTGCTGTTTTGTTGTTGATTAATATTTCTTTGACAGGATTTTCAAAATGAAACTGAACCCCAATATCCTTCGCTAATCTAAAGAGGCTTTGGGTTATCGAGTACATTCCTCCTATTGGAAAATACGCACCTAAATTATGTTCTAGATGCGGAATCATAGTGAAAATTCCAGGTGCTTTATATGGAGAAGATCCATTATAGGTAGTAAACCTGTTGAAAAGCTGCACTAACTTTTGGTCTATTAACCTTTCTCTATTTACTGCATCAACAGTTTTGGAAATGTTCATACCAAAAATATTCACGATGGCTTTCAATGTTCCCAGACTTAAATAGGTTGATGATTTGTGCAAAGAACTCTCTAGAAATACCTTTGAAGTAAGGTTGTAAATTTTCTCTGAATGTTCCAAGTATGCTTCAATCTGACTAGCGTCTACATCAAATAAATTAGCGGCTTCTTGAGCGAATGTTTTAGCATTCGAATCAGCCGAGAACACGGTTCCATCCTCCCAAAAATAATTACAAATGACGTCCCTTTTTTCATACTTAAAATAGTCGCTTGGGCTTTTTCCAGTACTTGATATTAATTCTTCAACTAAATTCGGAAGCGTAAATAAAGATGGGCCTGCATCAAAACGATAACTGCCTAGATTTATCTCTGAAAGTTTGCCTCCAGGATAGGAATTGGCCTCAAAAACGCTGACGTTATAACCCATGCCTTTTAACCTGATTGAGCAGGCAATACCTGCAATACCGGAGCCTATTATGATTGCTTTTTTCAACTAGGAAATTTATTCATTACCGTTCAGGTCAAACCTAATGTAGCCACCAAGCAAATTAAATTAATTGAAGGCTGGTTTAAGTAAAATTTTGTTTTTCCTTATCAAAATTAAAGGAAACTGTGGTCTTAATGGTCGCATTCAATTCATTTAATATAGAATAAAGACCCAGGTACGTTCTGTTGACAAAAACCAAGTGTTTTGATCCTCTCGCGTTGCCCGCTTTTTTAAGGTCTTTACGCTTGGAAAGCTCCAAACCATACTCATGGACACTGTTGTAATATTTATCACCTCCAAAATAAAACTCGTCTGCTCGAAAAGGCTTGGTTAAAAGTTGCATTAGATTTTTAAACACATCAAAAAACATGTTTCGCTCTTCTTCACTATCCTCGGGTGTAATAAAATCAAGATCTATAAACAATCGCATTAATTCATCGTCACTATTATGAAGGAGGCGATCGTCCATCAGCCGAAAGTATTTACTGTAAAACTCCTCTGGTATTCTTTTTACACAACCAAAGTCTATTACTCCAACACTTCCGTCTGCTTTAAACAAAAAATTACCTGGATGTGGATCTGCATGTATGGCTTTTAAGTTATTTAATTGAAAATCATACAAGTCCCATAATCTTTGTCCTATTAAGTTTTTCGTTTCTTGGGTCGGATTCGTTTTTAAAAATTCTTTGATGTGCATCCCCTCAAGCCAATCCATTGTAAGAATTCTATCCCCAGACAGTTCCGGATAATAATTAGGGAAAAATACTCCGTCCATCTCTTTACAAGCTGAGCCAACTTCTATAGATTGTTTTAACTCGAGTTTATAGTCTGTTTCTTCTAGAAGCTTACTTTCTACTTCGTCTAGATATTGTTTAATCTCCTTTTCTTTAACCCCCATCATTCGCATTGCAATTGGCTTAACCAGCTTCAAGTCAGATTTAACCGAATCAGCAACACCTGGATATTGAATTTTAACCGCGAATGTTTTTCCATTTAAACTTGCCTTGTGAACCTGTCCAATCGAGGCAGCATTTGTTGCGTGCTTTGAAAATGTATCAAATATCTCAGAAGGTGACTTCCCAAAATTTTGACGAAATGTTTTTACAACCAAAGGATAAGAGAGGGGTGGCGCACTGTATTGAGCTTGCGCAAATTTTTCTGTAAAAGCTGCCGGCATCATCCCTTTATCCATGCTAATGATTTGAGCCATTTTTAATGCTCCACCCTTTAACTCGCTTAGTGACTTGTAAATGTCTTCGGCATTATCTTCGATTAAATCTTGCTTAGCATGCTCGTTTCCAACAACTTTTTTCGCATAATACTTAACATAATTACCCCCAATTTTTGCGCCTGTAGAAACCAATTTGGCCGCACGCTTCACTTTGCTGACGGGAATTTTGTCTTGCTCTTTCATTCTCTTTGGGATTGTACCCTACAAAGGTAACGGGAAACGGGCACTAAATGTTCTTTTGATTTCAATAATTTAGAAAGCAATTTGAACATTACTCAATGCCTATTGACATTAACTAAAAAAGCATTGTTAATAGGCCTTATTTTGATACATAAACTTAGCAAATTCGATTGCCATATCTAATGGGCCCTTTCGCATCAGCTCAAAAAGCAGATTTACTGATTTTTCAATTGCAGCATCCGTTATTTGATAATCTTTAGAGTCATCATTCGCCCAAACTCGGGAAACATATAAGAATTGTAACCACAAAACGTCCTTATAATAATCAGAAATGTACAGTCTCTCAATAATTTCTTCCCTGGTAATTGCTTCAGAAAGGATTGAATTAATCATCTCGATATAAGCAACTTTAAATTCTTTTAAAAACCAAGGTTCAAAACTTTGCCTTGACAACCCGGATAATCGATGCTTAACAAAACTTTGATTTTGTTTATAGACTTCAATTAAGGTATAATGGAATGACAACACTTTGTCTTTTCCCGAATAAGTTAAATATTCAGTATCTAAGTCTAAGGCGATGTTTACATGCTGAAAAATATTGTGCCAAATTTCTTTTTCTAAAGCCTTAAATGAACTGTAACGCGAATGGAATTCAGATGCTTCAATACCAATCTCCAAAGAGAAAGCCAATACTGTTTCAGGCTCGTGCCCAGTTTCCTGAAGCACCCTAAGGTACTCGGCCTTAATTAATTCGCTTATGTCTTGCTCTTGATCGTTCAAGGGAAACAAATTTAGAATATTCTTCTTCTTAATTAATGCGCGTGATGTACATAAGTTTTAAATTAGTGAAATAATGGCACTAAATTTTAAAAAACGTCTCGCTTTATTGCTCTTATTTTCATTAGCACTTACCTGTACATTATATTTTTTCTATCAACCACTCAAAACTTGGCTGAAATCTTCAATTGGGACTCAAAATGGTTGGGATGTCATTAGAACAGGCAATGGAAGAGTTAACCGCATTTCACTTACTTCACCTAAATTTCTTGTTGACACATTATACCCTTCCATGACCGGTCCTGCCGCCACGCATTATTTCAACTTGGAACATTCTTTTGGTGCAAAAATTAATTGGCTCCTTGGCTACTCAACTTATGTTATAAGTTCGGAGGGAAACATCTTATCAGACGATTTCCTTTGTCATAATAATCTTGATTATAATGCTACCGCATATTACCATCATTGGGGATTGAAAGGTCGCGCGGAATCGTTAGTTCCCAGGCTCGCCACACTAACACAGGGGCAAACAACCATTCAGTTTCCTAAAGGATATGGAATTCCTTTAAAGAGCACGCAGGTTTTATCTGCTACCACGCAAGTTTTGAATGTCACCAACAAGAAAATTAACCAGGAAATTTATCATAAAATTGAATTAGACTATACTTCAAATAAAAATTTGAAGCCTCGTCTCAAACCTTTATTTCAACAAAGTGTTATGGTGCTGGTAGAAGTGGACACTAACAAATTAGCTGAAAAAATACGACAGCCAGACATCGATTGTTTGCCTGTCTTGACTACAATTAACGCTTTAAACGTTTGTAGAAGTGGTGAAGTATTTACGGGTCATTGGGTTCTGCCCGAAGGTAAAGACACAATTGTGCGAGATGTTACTAACTTATTAAATCTGCCTTTTAGCACCTCTTTACACTACGCAAGTGTCCATGTGCACCCGCATTGTATTTCGCTTGAATTAATTGATCGTTCCACTGGAAAATCCATTTTTAAATCACGAGTTAATAATGATAGTAAACAATCGAGAATGTACCATATTGAAGCTTTTTCCAGCGAAGAGGGGATTAAGTTATTCCGAGACCACTCCTATGAATTAGTATGCATTACCGATCACCAATTAAAAGAAAAAAGAGATATGATGGCCGTAATGTTACTTTATTTAAGAGATTACGAGCTAGAAGAAAAACTAAACGAGCAATATAATTAAAGCTTCGCTTTAAAGACTATCGAGAGCTAACTCTAGCATTCCATTTACATATTTTTTTGTTTCTACGACTTTTCCCTCAGGATTATACCTTTTTACTTTACCATTTAGATCACCATCGCTGTATTGTTCTTCAAGCAAAAGCACACCATTAGGCCACCACTTCTTGCTTGGACCATTTTTCTTCCCATTCGCAAATAATATCTCCCTTTCTTTCTCCCCGTTTTTATAATACCCTAATTGCTTGGTTTCCAGTCCTGTCTTTATATAATGTTCGATTTTCCAATCAGAAAAAGACTCTATCGCAGTTCCTGTATAAGGCGATCCTTTGTACTCAAAAAAAGGGATTTCATGGGCATATCTGATGTCAAGATCTTCAAAAAGAATTAATTCATTCTCAGTGCAGGCGAAGAACAATAAAATTATAGCGTTAGAAATTAGCAGCGAAATTCTCATCTTATTAAAGGTAGGGGATTCTTGTTTTGAAACTTACAGTTTCTATCGAAAACTCTTATTAATTCTCCTTAAATGCCTTATTAAAGCACAGCTAAACAACAAAAAACACATTTAAGTTACGCTTGATATTAATTATTAGTGCACGAAAAACTTTATTGTCTCATTAACAGAAGCGTTAATCAATGAAACGCAGTAAAACCCCGGCGCTAATGGTTTAATCGGAAAAACAACTTCTTGTTTTTGTTCTGTTTTATCCAATATTACCTGACCGCTAAGTCCAATCAATCTCAATCTATATATACTTTTAGGCTTTTGGTTTAAAATCACTTGTAGTTGATTTTGATTTTGATACACTTGCCTAACCCCGAGTCTTTCATCCTGTTCAAGAGTTACTCTTCTGGGTTGAGAGTATTGAAAAGCTCCATCAAAATCGGTTTGTTTTAATCGATAAAATGACTCGGGAGATATTGGATTAAAATCTGTAAACTGATAATCTGAGCTGCTTTGTGTCGTTCCCGATCCGGTAACTACTGCTAATTCCTTAAAATCACTACCGTTCTCGCTCCTTTCTATCCAATAAAAAGCATTATTGGTCTCCGTAGCGCTCGTCCAGGACAACAGGACATTCTCTGTTTTAACTTCTGCTTTAAAACTAACAAGCTCCACTGGCAACGGTGTATTGCCCTGAACTGTGATATTATCAATAGTAATGTATTCTGATCCAGCTGAATTACGAACTGTTATTCGAATTTCTAGAGTTGATCCACTGAGGCCTGTGATTGTCAAATTAGATGAGCCCCAATCCACATCCGAATTACGACAATCTCCCTGTGTGGCTCCATCATCGCCAAAAAAAGTATGGTTCGCGCATGAATTATAAAGGCCACACCAGCCTAAATAATTCTGAACAAGCGTCCATCCTGAACCATCAACTTGATATTCAACATCTACATAATCCTGATTAGACACATCATTACAGTCGTCTGCAGACATGTAAAGCCCCTCATGATCTCCAATTTCAGAAATGGTAACACAAAAATCAATAGTAGTAAAACCAACAATATCAATAGATTCTGTTAGCAACCACGAATCGTGATCATTTACATCGTGTGCTTGAAACTTGTTATTTCTAACATCCCAAGTGTCTGATATCCCATCACAAGTTATGCAGCCACCGGAGGTCCAGTCAATCGCTGGGTTAATTGTATTATTATTTGATCCTATTGTGGTCCCGTCAGTATAAGAAAAATCCTCGCTCCATAAAGAGCCAGCGCATTGCCCAATTACCGATTGATAAAATGACACAAAATTAAACATGAAAGCCAAAAAAACAGCCTTGTAAAACATGGTAATCAACTGCATTTAAATAAGTGGTCGAGAGCACTGGCCCTCAAGGGTGTTCACTTAACTTGATAAAGGTCAAATAATTCAACTCAAAACTACAGAAAAATTAAATGCTAAACCCGTTTGATGTTTTAATTTATCAACGCATTTGTAAACCTTAGTCTTGAAAAAAATTGCACCGAACTCAGTAGTCATAGAACCAGTCGGTCTCTGTGTTTTAGTGTCTCTTTAAGACAAATTTTAAACCACTCCGTGTACGCATGCGCATTCGCTTCAACATCTTCAAGAAGTGCATTGAGTTCTATGTGTTTTATTTCATGCACTTCCTCTTTATTATAATGGACTTCACCATCAAATACACCGATAAACACGTGGTCCAATTCATGTTCCGTTAGGCCATTATCTAGTTCTTTTTTGTATATAAAATCAAAAGCTTTAGTTAAAGGACAATCAAATCCCATTTCTTCTTGAAGCCTTCTATGGGCAGCATCTATTGTCGCTTCTGCTTTTCTTGGGTGGCTACAACATGTATTTGTCCATAAACCCCCAGAGTGGTATTTATCTAGAGCTCTTCGCTGGAGAATTAGCTCCCCCCTCGAATTAAAAGTGAAAACTGAAAATGCACGATGGAGAATACCTTTTTCATGTGCTGCCATTTTTTCCATGAACCCTATTTCATTGTCCAACTCATCCACTAATACCACATAATCCATTTTATCTTTCATTTAAAGTTCTGCCTCCTTGCCCGTACAAATGGTGACTATTTTCAAGTTATCCGCTATTTCGGCGAGAAGATAGGAATCTTTCTTCTTAATTCTTACATCTATCAGGACAGTTAATAGCGCCTTTTTAATAATAAAAACCAGTTCACTAAAAAATAATGAACTTCTTTAATCTATAGGCTAAAAAACTAGAGGTTCCGATCACTTTTGTTATTGGAAGTTTCATCTTGTAAGATGAACAAAGCTTGATTGCGTACCGGTTTCATTTTCAACAACACAATAATAGGTGCCTTCTGGAACCAATTCTCCTGATAGATTACGACCATCCCATATAGGATCTGGCAGCTCACTAATAAAAAGCACTTGCCCCCACCTGTTATAGATTGTTGTATTCTTGATTATACAGTTTCCGGTAAGGTCACCGATTACAAAAAAATCATTCTTACCGTCGCCATTTGGTGTGAAAACATTTGGGATTTCCAAATCGCAGGAATCACAATTTTCTACGGTAATGGCCACAACATCAGCGGATGAACATCCTGTTAATTGATCCGTGACAGTTAATGTGTAATCACTAGAGGCGGTAATATTTGCAACGGGGTTTGCGATTGTTGCATCTGACAATCCCGAAACAGGAGTCCACGAATAGATCTGGAATCCGATAGGGCCGGCTCCTAAATGGATAGTATTACCTTCGCAAATTGCGGTGTCCGAGCGTACCGTAATCAGTGGGGGCGGAAAAACATTAATTGTTTGCGTCGATGTATCCGTTCCGCAACCGTCATTTAGAATAAGGCTAACTGCGTAACTACCTGAAGCTCCATAGACAATCATTGGTGGAATATCTCCAGAAAAAGACGCAGGAGTTCCACCTGGAAACAGCCACTCATGAGAATGCGGTGCCCCATTAATTAAAGAGTTTTGACTTATGAAAATACTATCGTTGACACACGCATAAGAAACCGAATCAATAACCGCATGGGATGTGCAACATCCAGTGTTTACTACAATTGTAAATGTAGTCGACGCTGTGAAGCCTAATGCATCGATAACTAAAACGGTATAGGTTGTCGTACTTGGAGGACTGATTGATGTTGAAAGAGCATTCGTATTCTGAACCCCAATTGTGCTCGACCAGGTTATCGCATATGGAGGTGTTCCACAATCCGGATTAAACAAAACCTGAAGACTATCAAATTCGCAAATTGTGGTGTCAGGTATTGCTGAAATATTGAACCCTGTAGTCACGATTACTGATTGTGTGATTGAATCTATGCAGCCAATGTCGTTAATCACGAAAAGCTGAACATGGTAGGTGCCTGGACTAGAATATAAATGGTGAGGATTTTGGATTCCTCCAGCCATATTTCCATCTCCAAACTCCCAAATCCAATCGATAATTGTTCCGCTGGTGTCATTAGAGAGATCAGTGAAGAACACCGAGTCTGTTATACAACCGGAAACAGAATTGAAATCTACCCGTATTCCGCACGGTGTCGTTGAAAACGAAGTGCAACTGCACTCCGTTGAATCAACCAGATTTGCAATTTGCTCAACCGTAGTCGGAGTAGTTTTAGTGTAAGAGGCGATTGATTCAAGTAGCGGGTACGTACTTTGAATTAAGGTTATTGAGTTGGTATCTATTGTCACCGGAATTGTACTACAGCTAAATTGCTGGAGCGTATCAGAACGCAATAGGAGGGGATTGAATAGGCTGGAAGTAGTAAAACTATTGGTGTATCCGATAATCGCAATGTTATCCGAAGAATTAATTACAATTTGCTTTCCTGCAGCACCACTGGTTTCATCTCCGGGGCCATCCACTAGATCTGTAGAAAGTAGCGTTCCATTGGAGTCCAGTAGTAAAATTAAAAGTCCGTCTTCCGCCGTATAGCTCGTAGTTCGGGTTGAAGCTACTAGTCTTCCGTCGCTCAATTCTGCCAAGCCACAACTGATTTCTGCCCCAGTTCCTCCATAGGTTTTTGTCCAAAAAATGTTACCCCCAAAATCAACTTTGGTTAAAATCACATCTTGTGCTCCAAAGCTTGAAGTTGTACTGTAACCTAGAGCCATATAACCATCGGAAACTTCAATAACGTCATAATAAGCTTCATCGCCAGCGGCATTGTAAAGATTGGCCCAGATAATATCACCATTAGGATCGAACTTCACTATCCAGCCTTCGTAGTTAGAAATAGCATTTCTTCGATATCCAGTTGCCAGATAATTTCCATCGCTTGTACGAATAATATCATGAAGGAAGTCATTTCCTGTTGGTGTACCAAATACTTTTCTCCAACCTACATTCCCGGCGTCATCAACGTGAAATACGCAAATCTCATTCCCCCCAACAGACGGACTCCCTGTAACCCCGGCCATAGTATATCCATCAACTACACCCGCAACAATTCCCCTTGGATAATCGAAGCTGGTCTGTCCATAATGATACGAGTAAATTAAAGTGCCTGCAAGATCGAGTTTTAACAAATAGTAATCCCAAATGCCCCCGCCAAATGAAGTCCGCCCTGTAACAACAATGCTTCCATCACTGTCTTGAATCACACCAACACCAACATCCTCTCCAGGGCTCCCAAATGATTTTGACCAGATAATATTGCCACATGGATCTAGGCGTTCAATCAATAAATCTTCAGCCCCCGAACTAAATGAAGTCGTTAACCCAACAAGCACATAGCCACCATCTGAAAGCAATGTAATGCCATGAGCCTCTTCTTCCATAGGCGCATCGTAGAACTTCGTAAAGCAAGATTTTTCACATGCTCCAGCCGCTATTACCTCGACAAAAGCCGAACCAGAACCAGTACCTACACACAAGGCCGAGTTAAATGCTACAATTGAATACGTCGCGCTGGAATCTGGTGAAACTGGATGAAAATAGGGATTGGAAGTGATTCCGGTTAGGTTGTAGGTAGTGATTCCTTCGGTATACGATACATCCCAAGGGGCAGCTCCAGTAAAGTCGAATCGAATAAAGGAAGAATACCCGTACAACATGGTTCCGCCCCCTCCAATTGTTACGGTTGGAGTATCCACCGTAATGTAGCCTGGCATCAACAAAGTATCAGCACCATCCGAATTGGAAACAATTAGCTGAACGTCATATGTTCCAGCCACACTGTACGTTATAATGGGGTTTTGGACAGTAGAGCTAGTTGGACTCCCTCCCGGAAAGTCCCATATCCATCCCGTAGGACTGTTGGAGCTCAGATCAGTAAAGTTAACTGTTGATCCGATACAAACATCTTGATAATCAGAGATGAAAGCTGCAGAAATGGGTTTGATACACTCGAGCGCGTGAAGGGCATTGATTCTTCCCGACCCTAACATTCCGGAAAAACTGGGGTTAACTGCATCAATTGGGTCGCAAGTTGATTCCAAACAGGCTTCAATTTCGTCTACCGTTTGTAGCGTGTCCTTAGATAACATCAATGAGATTAAGCCAGAAACTAATGGGCAGGCCATGGAAGTCCCATTTTTTGTTCCATAGTTACTAACGCCATCTCCAAGACAACTGTATATGTTACTGCCTGGCGCCATAACGTCGATGGTGCTTCCATAGTTCGAAAAGCCGGAAATAACATCACCAGTCGTGGTAGAGCCTACGCTGATAACGTGATTGTAAGAGGCCGGATACATCGGCAAGCTAGTGCTTGAATTCCCTGCAGCGGCAACACAAACAATATTGCTAGCATAAGCAGCGTCAAAAATGGTTTGATACGTAATTGAATACATCCCGCCTCCCCATGACATATTAATGATGTGGGCGCCTGAAGCAATGGCATAGTTTACTCCTAAATAAGCATTGGCTAAAGAAGAACATGCCCCAGTGCCTATTTTAACCGCCATTATTTGGCTATTGAAACCAATTGATGCTATACCCAATGAATTGTCTGTTACCGCTGCGGCAATTCCTGCGCAATGTGACCCATGTGAAAAACACGCAGAGGAAGCGGTGGCTGGTGGATTTGGATCGTTGTCCCCGTCTGCTGCATCCCAGCCATTTACATCATCTATATATCCATTGGCGTCGTCATCTATTCCATTGCCCGGAATTTCACCGGGATTAGTCCAAATGTTAGCGCTTAGGTCCTCGTGGGAAAGTAAAATCGCATCGTCCACCATGGCAATGATTCGATTATTGCCCATTGTTTCATCCCACGCCTGTTCTGCAAATATTTGTGTGAGGTTCCATTGAGAAGTGTGCAAATCATTAGGCGTATAAAAGGCTTGATAATCGGGAACTCGTTCAACATATTCTACCAAATCATTCGCCTCCAAAGTTTGATAAACATCTCCCCATTCACCCGAGTATTCTACAACAAACACTCTGTCAAGCCCATTATAACCGATCGTTATAGGATCAGTTAATTCTGCGTCTAGCACTTTTAATTCCGCTTCAATTTGTGTATAATCAGACTTTGAGATCAGCTTTACAAATAGCTGGCCATCCACAAATTGGGCTTGTATAGCAAATGAGATGCAACAGAAAAAGGCGACTAATGTAGTTTTCAATGACATTTAAATGCCCGTTAATATACACCATTTAGATCTTTAAAACTCAAAGTGAGATTTAAAGATTAGACTTGTAGACCAATACAAAAACTTATTCTGAAATCTGCGCCTGTAAAGTTGGATGACGAATCTACAATTTGTTTAAAAACTCTGTTTCCTCTGCAGTACACAGGCTAGTGGATTTTAAATAATCGACAATTTTAGTGACAAGAAAAGGCTCTTTCTTATTTTTCTCTGCAGACAACAAGCCCCGTATAACAACCTGCTTATCTTCTTTAATCTCTCCACTATATCCGAGAAAAAAAGGTGCATTCATTTGAATCGTCAATCTTAGAAATCGAGGCTCTATGTCACCAGGGTGCTTGGATATTATTTTGTCGAGTGATTTTCTGCCCGTATTAAAGTACTTTAATTTATTGCTCACGCCGGATATTTCCTCAGCGTACATGGTGCACGCAGCGCTTTTGTAAGCTAGAATCAAATAGCTGGAATCTTCAATGTTTTGCAGTTCATTAATCCAGTCCGCAATCTTTTTGTCTTTTTCGCAAACTTTAAAAAATCCCCGTCGGACTTCACTAATAGAAAATAATCCCAAGGAGAAGTAAATAAACAGAGCGCCTACCAGCGTCGACTTTAAAAACATCAAATCAAATTTAAACAGTGCTTAATATAAGAGCCCAG